>JGI12104J13512_1000019_pt1 | contig 179690 bp, 168 predicted proteins | sample TerdegcTABiofilm_FD_13512 | JGI IMG/M metagenome (IMG submission 13512)
CTGCTATTGTTCCAGCCTTTTTCCACTGACCATCCACTAAACTTTCCATCCCCCATCCTTCTGCTGCATCTTCAAGTACTTTTAAGTCATACTTTCTAGCCAAATCCATGACTTTTTGCATTGGTGTGGGTTGTAAAAATAGATGTACAGGGATGATTCCTTTAGTATTTCTAGTAATCTTTTTTTCGGCTTCATCTAGATTCATATTTAATGTATCTTCATCCATATCTACGAGTATCGGTTTTCCCTTCAGCCTTGCAACACATGAAGTTGATGCAAAAAAGGTAAAAGTTGGAGTTAAGACTTCGGCTCCATCTTTGAATCCTAAAATATCTGAACCTAAAACAAGTGCATCAGAACCAGATGCAACACCAATAGCATATTTTACATCTAAGTATTTTGCTGCTTCTTGTTCAAACTCAGAAACATCTTTTCCTAGAATGAAATCACCTCTTTCTAAAACATCGAAAATTGCTTTATCAAACTCTTCTTTCCTTTCATGATATTCCCTAACAGAAGTATAAAATGGAACTTTCATAATAACACCTTTTTTATCTAATTTTTGATAACTAATTTCTAATAACCAATTTTTACTAAATAATTTATAATAATTAATCTATAATAACTAATTTATAATAATTAATTTTTAAAAATTTAATATTAATCCCAAGAGTTTTTATTAAAAACATAAATATTATAAACTTATCAATATTATGAATTTATCAAAGTGTTCAAAATTATTTTAGAAGTATTTCCTTCTCCATATAACTTTACATCTTTACCCAAAGTTGGCATCTTCTTAACTGCACTTAAAATCTTTTCTTCATCTGCACCGACAAGGGTATTCCACCCACTTTCAACAAGCTCCGTCCATTCAGTTGAATCCCTAAGTGTAATACATGGTTTAGCAAAGAAATATGCTTCTTTTTGAACTCCGCCAGAATCTGTCATGACAAACTGACATTTACTTTCAAGTAAAAGCATATCAAAATATCCAACTGGTTCAATACAATGAATATGTTTGTTAAAACTAATACCATTTTTTTCTATAATCTTTCTTGTCCTTGGATGAACAGGGAAAACTATTTCGAAATCATTTATTCTATTTAATGCAGAAAATATGGAAGAAAGCCTCGACATATTATCCGTATTTTCTTGACGATGCATTGTAAGAAGAATGAATTTATCTGGAAGATTTTTTAGTACTTTGGATTCTTGATTTTCCGCTTTTTTTCTATAATAAAGTGAGGCTTCAAACATTATATCTCCACATAGGCTAACAGATTTTTCATCTGCAGATGGTTTAGGTGGCTTTTGAAAAGGAATACCTTCCTTTTCCAAATTTCTTATGGCAACCTCAGTTGGACAGAATAAATATGTGGAAAGATGATCAGTTAGTCTTCTATTTTGCTCTTCTGGCATAATCATCATAAAGGAACGAAGGCCTGCTTCAACATGTGCGACTGGCACTAGAAGTTTTGAGGCAGATAAAGCTCCTGCTAAAGTCGAATTTGTGTCTCCATAGACAAGTAAAATATCTGGTTTTTCTTTTAATATAAGTTTTTCAATCTTTTCGAGCATAGCAGCAGTCATTGCACCATGAGAGAGTGAACCTACACCAAGGTGATAGTCTGGTTTAGGTATCTCCATCTCTTTGAAAAAGATATCTGACATATTTTCATCGTAATGTTGACCAGTATGAACAATAATCTCTTCTATTTTAGAAGAATATTCCTCTTTTTTTATGAGCCGACTTAAAACAGCAGCTTTAATGAATTGAGGTCTTGCCCCTATTACAGTAAGAATTTTGATCATTAAGTTTCCTTAATGTCAAACTAATAGCATAAAATTGATTAATTGCAACAAAGATAAAACAAGAAAAATTTTATGTAATTGTCATTGCTAGTTTAATTTTTGTTATTTTTTTTCTTTATTTAATTCTGGAAAAATTTTTACTAAATACTCTATTAAATATTTATTAAAAATATGTACACCATATTGATTTAAATGATGTCTATCATAAAAATGTAAATTGTCATTCAAAGGGATTGGTATTTCATTAAAATTTAAAAAAATTCCCTTTTGTCTTATATAATCATTTAATTCTTTCGTATTCGTATATGAAATGTATTCAATTTTTGTTATAGGTGAATGGATAAGGATATATTTAATATTCTTTTGTTTAATTAAATTAATCATATTTTCAAATGCTTTTTTCTGAGTTGGATTCATTTTTATTTTTCTCTTAACAAAAGTCTCATTCGAGACATAGAATTGGGGTTTCCTCTCAACAAATCCTCCAGAAATATATTTATCAAATTTATTTTGGTATTCTTTTATTTTATAATTATTTCTATTGCTAAGATAATAATAGTTTGCATAAATTAAGGTATTAAGAACTATTGGATTTGGAGATAAAAAAAGCAACTTAAAGTTATATATAGAAAAATAATTTGAAATAATATCAATCGAAGATTCAATCCCATCACTCTCAAAAAGAGGAAAATATATATCGATAATAATATATTCAGGTTTTAAGATATTTAAATACTTTTTTAATAAAAAGTAACTTTGTACTGGAGTTTGAGATGTTGTACCTAAATTAAAAGATTTACCAAATTTTTTAAATAATCTAATGTCAAACCCTCTATATGCATGTGAGGAACCTAAAAAAAGAATATTTACATCACCATAATTATCAGCTTCTTCTAATGTTTTTTTGGTCCAACTTCGATTTGGAATAAATTTCAAATTTTTTTGGTTTGAACCAAATATTTTTGCTGATCCAATTATAAAAAATGGATAAATTAATGATACAATAAAAGAAAAAATTAATATTTTTTTTATAAATCTTTTCATGTTTTAAAATTGAAAATATATAAATGCAGTCTTGCTCGCTTGCATCAATAATCCTATACATATAATTAAAAAAACATAAAAACAATATTGAATTATTGGTGAAAATTTATTTATAAAAGCTAATCCATATTTTTCTTTTCTTGAAAAATATTCAAATAAGATCATTATAACAATTCCAAAACTTGTTAATCTCACATCTTGTAATAACAAAATTTTAGGGAAATCAAAAAAAGATTTGGAAAAAATATTTCTAATACAAATTAATAAATTACTAGTTGTATTAGCTCTAAAAAATATCCATGCAAAACATACTAAAATAAAAGTAAACAAAATATTAATTATCTCTTTTAATGATGGGAATTTTTTGTTATATGCTACTATTTCTATATTTTTCCTATTTTTTTTTAATAAAAGTAAAGGTAAAAAATATAAAGAATTTAATAAACCCCATAATACAAAATTCCAACTGGCACCATGCCAAAAACCACTGATAATAAAGACTATAAATGTGTTTATGATATTTCTTGATAAAGATTTTTTACTTCCTCCCAAAGGAATATAAACATAATCTCTAAACCATGTAGAAAGAGAAATATGCCATCTTCTCCAGAATTCTGCAATATCTCTAGAAAAATATGGGTATAAGAAATTTGTCATAAGGTCAAATCCAAAAAGTTTAGCAGTTCCAATTGCAATATCCGAATAACCAGAAAAATCACCATATATTTGAAAGGCAAAAAAAATGCTTGCAATAAAAATAGAACTTCCCGAATATATTGAAAGATTTGAAAATACTTGATCTACAATTTTGGCGCAATTATCTGCAATTACTAACTTTTTAAAAAAGCCCCAAAGTATCTGTTTTAATCCATCTACAGCTTTAGAATAATCGAAAACTCTTTTTTTATAAAACTGAGGAAGCAAATTACTTGCTCTTTCAATGGGACCAGCAACCAATTGAGGAAAAAAACTTACAAAAGCTAAAAATGAAAATATATCTTTGGTAGGTTCTAATTTTTTGTTAAAGACATCAATAGTATAACTCAATGTTTGAAAAGTATAGAAACTAATACCTACAGGAAGAATAATATTTAAATGTCTTATATTTGGATGAAATCCAAAGAAAGTAAAACATTTGATAAAATTATCTAAAAAAAAGTTGAAGTATTTAAAAAAACCTAGTAAACCTAAATTAGTAATTAAACTAATAGATAAATAGATTTTACGTATTTTATTATTTGTTTCTTTTTGAAGTAACAAACTTATTGAATAATCAACTAAACTAGAAAAAAACAATAGCGATAAAAAACGAAAATCCCACCAGCCATAAAATATATAGCTTACTATTACAAGAAAAATATTTTGATACTTAAGATCAAATTTTTGAATTAACCAATATATAATAAATACAATTGGTAAAAATATTGCAAAATCAATAGAGTTAAAAAGCATATTTTTTAAAGACTATCAAATTAAAATTTTTGTCAATTTTTTTAGATTTAAGTGCTATTTATTATTTTTTTCTTAATCTTTCCAAAAAATAATTTTTTATTTAAACACGGTATAAGATAAAGGATTTAAGCATTTATTAAATTTTCGTATTTCAAAATGAAGGTGACTTCCAGTTGAACGACCCGAACTTCCCATAAGTGCGATCTTACTTCCCTTTGAGACACTTTGGCCAACTTTTACAAGTGTTTTGGATAGATGGCCATATAAAGTCGAATAACCAAGAGGATGAGAAATAATTATGCAAAGTCCGTAACCCCCTTTTTCACCAACAAAAACAACCACTCCATCGTAGGCAGCAAAAATTGGAGAGCCCCAGACATTTGAAATATCAACCCCACTATGAAATCTTCTAAGACCAGTAAACGGATCCCTTCGATACCCAAATCTTGAAGATATATAACCATAGGTTGGAAATTTAAAAGCTATACCATAAGCTTGAAGTTTTTCGGATTGAGGAAGTTCAACATTAGGCAAAAATATTTCTTTTTTACCAACAAGTTCTTCCTTTGTAGATACACCATTAGATATAAAAAGTGAAAGTTCGTCTATATCGAATTGATTAAGAAGTTTATCAACATCATCTATAGATTTTACTTCTTTTACAATCCCCATATTTGTAGGAATTCTTAAAATCATACCAGCAGTAAGTATGTGTGGATTTTTCATTTTACTGATATTCGCAGAATAAATTGCATCTACAGAGATTTGAAATTTTTTAGCTATTGTCCAAAGGCTATCTCCTGAAGAAACTTGATAATCAAAATATTTTACTGGAGTTAGAACAACATCTTCACCTCCAGCTGAAAGATAGATATTTTTGATCTCTGAGGTTGAAATATTTTGCTTAAATTCACTAAAATATGTTCTTGAATAAGGAAGTTTTAGTACTTTTTCACTTGTATTTATCTTAAAATAATCAGAAACTGAAAAAGCTACAAAAATCAGCGAACCTGAAACTAAAAATATTATAAAAATCGTTAAAATTGTTTGAAGACTGAAACTGAAAGGCAAAATAATTTTTTGTTTCCTAAAAATTCTAAAGATACCTCTTAAAAAGAAGTAAAAATCGGAATAATAAAAAGACTTTTGCTTTTGATAGAATATTTTTGAAGAATCAGACTTTGATTTATTATTATTTTTTTTTCTATGATATTTAATTAGGTTTTTTGAATTGGAATTTTTTTTATCTAATAATATATCATCGGAACCGTAATAATATGGCATCTTTCCACCAAAAAATTATTATAACATTAATATATCGGCAATTTTATCTTTGAAGCTAAAATTCTTTTTCAAGATTTTTTTTTAACTCCTCCAAGAAGTTTAAAGCCTCAATAGGAGTTAACTCATTTATATTAATTCCTTTTAATTTTTCAATAACAATTTTTTCAGAATTTAAAATTATTGGTTCAATTTCATCTTCAAATAAGAAATTTTTATCTTTAGTTTTTTTATTTTTACTTTTGACATTTGTTCTCTTTTCAAAAACAATCTCATTTTCGGAAAGAATTTCTAAGATTGATTTAGCTCTTTCTATAACTTTATGAGGCACAGCTGCTAAAGATGCGACATATATTCCATAACTTTTATCTGAAAATCCTTTGATGCATTTTTTTAAAAAAATTACCTTATCTTCCCACTCACTAACCTGCATATGATAGTTTGAAACTTCTGGATATTCATCCTCTAAAAGAGTCAATTCATGATAGTGAGTCGCAAAAAGGGTAAAACATTTAATTTTAGTTACAAGATATTCGCAAATTGCATAGGCAAGGCTCATGCCATCAAATGTTGCAGTTCCTCTACCAACCTCATCTAAAATGACAAAAGATCTTTGTGTTGCAAAGTTAAGGATTTTAGCAGTCTCGTTCATTTCAACAAAGAATGTAGATTGACCAGAGGCTATATTGTCTGAAGCTCCTATTCTCGAAAAGATTGCGTCTAAAATGAAAAACTTACAACTTTTTGCTGGAACAAAACTTCCAATATGGGCAAGATACAGTATCAGTGCTGATTGCCTTAAATATGTCGATTTTCCAGACATATTAGGACCAGTAATAATATTAAAAAATTTATCTGAAGACATAACAAGGTCATTCGCAATGCACTCTTTGCCAAGGATAATATCTAATACAGGATGCCTTCCTTCTTCTATCTCGATTATTGACTCTTTATAAATCTGAGGTTTAACCCAATGGTATTTCATGGCTATAATACTTAAATTGTTTATAACATCAATATAGGCAATGGACTGAGCAAGTTTTAAACCTTCATCGTAATATTGTATGATTCTTTCGATAATATCATCAAAAACCTCTTTCTGCATCTCACTAAATTGTTCGTTTGCTGATAGGATCTTGGTTTCAAGTTCTAAAAGATAATTAGTCGTAAATCTCTCATTGTTAACAAGGGTTTGCTTTCTTATAAAATTTTTTGGTACTTTGTCTAGATTTGGTTTTGAGACCTCAATAAAATAACCGAAGACTTTATTGTACTTTATTTTTAAGCTTTGTATTCCACTTTCTTTTTTTAATTCTTCTTGATATTTTGTTAATAAATCATTTGCATTATTCACTATATAGTAAAGCTGATCTAAGTCTTCATTATAACCATTTTTTATAATCTGTTGTTCAAAATCTGAAGATGCAGGTTCCAGTAATGATTTTTCTATTAAATCGACAACAGCTAATAAATTTGAGCCAACCTTAAATAGTTCAATTCCGCAATCTTCAAGTATTAAATTTATTGAATTTGCATATAAAATTGAATATTTTAAGTTTATTAAATCTGATGGGTTAGCTTTTTTCAAATAGATCTTTGTAAAAAGCCTTTCCAAATCAAATATCTTTTCAAGTTGCTGTGAGATATTTGAAGTTATATTTAAATCTATAAACTTTTCGATTAATGAATATCTGTTTTCTATCTCCGTTTTATCTTTTAAAGGGAAATTTAACCATCTTTTTAATAATCTTCTTCCCATTGAAGTTTTTGTTAAGTTTATGCTGGAAAACAATGTGTAAGTTTTATCTATTGGTAAAAAAGGTTCGAAGATTTCAAGATTATGAATAGTTCTCGAATCAAGACTTAAATGATCACTTTCTTCTATAAGATTGACTTTTGAAAGTATAGGTTTGATATTTATTTCATTTTCTTTTAGGTATAATACTAAGGCATTTATACATTTTTTAATAAGTAAACTTTTGACACCAAGATCTTCAATCGAATGAACAGAAAAAAAGGAGTTTAGTAAACCATCTATTTGATCTCCATCAAAATAAGACTCTGATAAAGTCGTTGTAAAAAATCTCTTCGATAAATTTTTTAATATTCTATCATCATTAGATATAACTATTTCTGAAGGTTTTATCTTCTCTAAAAATGTATATATCTGTTCAAAAATTTCCTTCTCTTCTTTATTTAATGCTAACTCAGAGGCGAAGAATTCACCAGAAGAAACATCACACCAGCAGATCCCTGCACGAATTTTATCTGCTTCTATATAAATGGAAGAAATAAAGTTATTATCTGTAGCTAAAAGATCCGACTCGATAACTGTCCCAGGAGTTATAACTTCTGTAACCCCTCTTTTGACCATCCCTTTTGCTTTTGCGGGATCTTCCAATTGTTCACATATTACGACTTTATAACCATTAGAGATCAATTTTTTAATATAAATCTTATAGGCATGATAAGGTACTCCGCACATTGGATGTCCACTTCTTGAAGTTAAAGTAAGATTTAGTACCCTTGAACCTATATGGGCATCTTCCTCAAACATTTCATAAAAATCACCAAGCCTATAGAAAACTATAAAATCTTTATATTTTGACTTAATCTTAGCCCAATGTTGCATCATTGGAGTGGTGATTTCCATTTAATCTCCCATAATTCTCTTGCTTTTATTTTAATAGGATTTTTTAAAAATAATTTTTTTATTTCATCCTTTTCACTATTATGATTTATTTCACTATCAATATTTAATTATTATTTTTCAATTATCATTCTTTATTATTATTCTTTATTATCATTCTTTTTTTGCAAGAATGAACTGAACATCACCCTTATCAAACTTTTTCGCGAATCTATCTGAAATTGGTTTTAAAAATTTAAGTTTAGAATCTATAGGAATAGATCCCCAAGATTCAACAAAGATAGGATTAAATCCAGCCATTTTTAATAGTGAAATAAGATGAGATCGTCCAAAAAGTGTCAAATGGTCTGGGATTAATGATCTCCATTTTACATTAAATATTTTAGCCCAGATTGAATCTTCTCTCGGTGTCGTAACAAGGATATAACCTTTTGGCTTAGTAATTCTATAAATTTCATTCATAAAATTAATAGGATTTTCAAGATGCTCTATCAAATGAGAAAAATGAATCATATCAAAGAAATTATCCTCATATCTTGCATTTTCAAGAGTTCCATTGTAAATGGTCAGTCCAAAATTTTCATAAGCATATCTACAAGACTGAGTACAGATTTCAACCCCATAAGCATTAGCACCTTTATTTTTTAAGTGATTTAATAACATACCTGTCGCACAACCAACATCTAAGACTCTTTTACCCTTAAATCCTCCAATTAACTTTTCGATTTTACAATCTTCAAACGTCTTTAATTGCAATTGAAAAAAATTTTTATGATTTTCTACCTCATATTGAAAATATTTATCGTCATATCTGTTTTGAATAAAATCATTCTTAGGCCTTGGATTTTGATAAAGAACTCCACATTCACTACATCTTACAAATCTGAAATTCTTTCCTTTATATGCCACTGTATAATCTTTTGACCCACACAAAGGACAATCAACTTCAAGAAAAACTTCACCTTCTCTCGCATTATTTCTCATGTAGAGATCTTTCATTTTATACTCCGATCAAAGACTTTAAAATGTTTTTGACAATAAGAATTTTAATAGTATTTACAAAATTAATAGCTCTTTACAGTGAATTTTTTTTGTATTTCTTTAAAATTATTATTAAAGTCATATACTCTTACCCTTAATATATGCTCTCCATCTGCGACATTTGATATTATATATTTTATAAATTGAGGCCTACTTGATGTTAGTAAAAGTTCAACAATTTTCTTTTTTGAAACTATATCCAGTTTTCTTTCATATATGATTTCATCATCTAGAAAAATCTCTATTTTATATACATTAGAGGTAAAAGCAAATCTTCCAGATAGATAGGTCGAATAAGCATAAATCAAAATAGGTATTATATTGTTCTTATAGTTGGCTCTAAAAGCCACAGCAACATCTTCTTCATTTAAGTAGTAAACATTTACAATAGATACAGAAGTCGAAATAACTGGTTTCAAAAATTCAATAGGATTTATAAAGATACCATTTTCTATTAAAAAACAGTATATGGTGTTTTTAGTAAATTCTATTTCATCCTTAGGTCCTATTTTAAGTGGTGGATATGAAAGATCAGTTAATCCAATGAATTTATTACCACTTTTATATATTGCCAAATCCTTAAAAATACTATCTTGTTGGTATGGAGAGATGGTGTTTTTATTGTAAATCAACTCTGCTGAAAAATTCGAATTTAATTTATAATCAGAAGTATAAAATTGCACAGCTGGTAAAAAAGAATTTGACCAATTACAAAAATCTTTCACTAGAAATATATTTTGTGCTGCTTTGTTAGAGAAAGGTAAAATCATAATAAGTAAGAGAAAAAAAAGACAAATTAAGATTAGTTTTGATTTATTCATTATCAAAGCTCCTGATTCAGTGAAAGAATCCATAATTTATCCTGATTATAAACGGCAAAAACCCCATTTGAATCTATCATCTCTATTTGATATATAGGTTCTCTCAAATTTTTTTTATAAAATCTTTTACTTTCATAATCATAAACCGCTAGTTGAAAATCCTTTGTGTCACTACAGATAAAGACAAAATAAGAATAAAACTCTACCAAATCAAGTATTTCACCTTTTATATTGATATTATTTAGTAATTCAAGTTTTTTTTCTTTATTCCAGTATATTTTATAAAGTAAAAGGGAAGATGGATTTTTGATAATAAGCATTTGATTATCCAATAAATAGGAAAAAACAGATGTATAATTTTCATTCAATTGACTTTGGTACAAAATATTTCCATCTTTATTTAATAAATAAATCTTTTGAGGTTCAAAACCCGAAATAATTATAAAATTGTTTGAAGATGAGTTAGCAGATATTGAATAAATAAAAGGTGAATCTTTGATGACGCTTTCAGAAGATATTAATTCGAATGGATTAAAAATATAACAATTTCCATTCATAAGTGAAAAATAAAAACTATTTTTTGTAATCTTATAATCTGTCCAAAAGCAAGAAAATACTTCTTTTTTAATTTCTATTGCTCTATTTTCAAGAGGGACAAACTGAAAAAACGATATTTCAAGCCCGTTTTTTTTAACTAAGGCAAAAAGATTCGAATCTTTACTTGTCAAAGCTATCTCAGCATCTGCTAAATACTTTTTCCCTTCAGTTTTTTTGTCTATAACAAAAAATTGATTTTGTTCTTTTGAGAGTAAAAAATCTTTGCCATTATAAAATATTGAATTTTCGGCAAAGATATCATAAAAATTATAGTTTGAAGAAACCTTAGTTACTTTGTTTATTCTGTTCCAATAAATTATAGAATTTAACTGGAATTTTTTGTCAAATAGATTTAACTTTTCGTTTTCTATTTGAGCTAATATTTTCAAATCAGCAGAATTTACAATTCTTGGTGCATTTAAGAAAAAGACTACTAAAATCACTAAAAATAAAATAAAAGCTATAAATTTTCTAAGCATAGATCTGCCTAATTTTTCTTTATTTTTTGATACAAGCCAATAATCCATCGCCTATCGGAAGAAAAAAGGGAACTATTCTTTTATCTTGAGAGACAAAGCTTAAAAAATGATATAAAATTTTTCCCCCTTGCACATTTTTTCCTTCTTCCATATTTACTAGCTTTAATAAGTTGCCATTAAATAATACATTGTCAAACAGGATTAAACCATCCTTTTTTAGGAAATCAAAACTATCATTGTAATATAAAGGATATTCTCTTTTTGTCCCGTCTATAAAGATTAGATCAAAACCATCGATATTTGCTTTTTCAGATTCTATTAAAAGATTTTCTTTTGAAAAGTCTTTGTTTATAAGATTAACTAGCATACTATTTTTATTAATAAAATCAATTCCTTTTAAGAATCTTTTTTTTTCATGTTCATAAGAAATAATTTTCTTTATTTTTTCTCTTGCTCCTAGCCAGATAGCCCAGCAAGAAAAACCAGAACCAAATCCAATTTCAAGTATATACTCTGGTTTTTTCAGAAATGATAAGAAGTATAATAACCTTGCACTATTTTTATCTATTGAAGGGACTTTTTCCTGAATTCTTTGTAAAACGAAATAATCCTCATTTTCAATTTCAATGGATTCAATATTTTTATTTAAAATAAAATCAACTAAATCTTTGCTAAGTTCCATATTTTATTTTTTTTATTTTTTTAATTTTTTTTTTATTTTTTTTTAATTTTTTTAATTTTAATTTATTTCCAATTTTTTATTTTCTTTATTTTAATTTATTTCTAATTTTTGCTTTTCTTAATTTTTATTTTTTGGGTTATAATTTCACTTTTCTTTAATTTTAATTTATCTTATTCTTTAAAACTTGAAAAAAAATCAATAAATAAGAATTTCAAAAAGGTAAAAATAAATTTGATATTAAATAAAACTTTTTTCTATTGAAGCATATGCGTTATGATTATGAATAGACTCCATATTTTCTGCTTCAACTTTGAAATACTTTATTTCTGATATTTTTTGAAGTTCATTTGCCACCGCTCTAACTATATCTTCTACAAACATAGGGTGATTGTACGCATATTCAGTAACATATTTTTCATCGACTCTTTTTAAGTATGAATATAAAGGGGATGATGAATTTCTCTCGGCAATATCAACTAGATCTTCTATCCATATAACAGTTTTTGCTTCTATGGTAATTGTGACAAAGGATCTTTGATTATGAGCCGAAAAGTTTGATATTTCTTTTGAACATGGACATAGCGAATGAACTGGAATTATTACAGACAAAGTGTATGAAAATTTATCTGAAAGTGTCGCAGTGAGTTTACAATCATAATCAATATAAGCTTTAGAATGAGAAATTGGAGCTATTTTCTCAATAAAATAGGGGAAATGAAATTCAATTTTAGATTTTTGAGCATTGAGTTTTTGTTTCATAGTCTTCAAAATCTCTTTCAACCTATTGACAGATATTTCTCCATCGACCTTTGAAAGAATTTCTATGAATCGGCTCATATGTGTGCCTTTGTAGTGTGATGGTAAATCTACAAACATGGCTACTTCAGCTACGGTATGTTGAAATCCCCTTTTCTTATCATAGACAGCTATTGGGTATTTAATCCCTTTTATGCCTACATGATCTATAACAAGCGGATGATTTGCCTTTCTATTTTGCACATCTATAAGTTTATCTGAAATCTCGTTGGAGATTTTTTTTGAAGTGTTTTCAGCAGTTTTGTCAAATGGTTTATCTATATTTTTTTTGTTCATAGATTTTACCAATTATTTTATATAATTATCTTTATTATTTGTAACTATTATTTCATTATTTTTCTTTTTAACTAGTTTTTTATTAACTTTCTTCTTAACTAAATTTCTTATTCTTTAATTTTCTTTTAAACTTACTTTTCATTAACTTTCTTAATAATTAACTTTCTTTTTAATTATTTTTCTTCTTAACCAATTTTTCATTAATCTTCTTGTTAATTAATCTTTTTCTCAATTAATTTTCTTATCAAACTAATCTTTTATCATTTCCGTCTTTTCTCTTTTAGTTTTTTTTCTTTTATACTATCATTTAACATTTTTTATTTTTAATAATTTTAACTTTTGATTTATTTTAACTTGAGAGATAAATACACCAAATACTACAAGAAATATACCAGAAATTTTTTGAAGATTAAAACTTTCTTTCAAGATTAAAAATGAAAAAACTGCTGTAAAAATTGGAATTAAGTTTGTGAAAATATTTGCAGAGTTTATACCAATTTCTTTTAATACTTTTGTAAAAAGAACAAATGCCAAAACGCTCGCAAAAACAGTCAATGCTAATAAGTTGGCTACCAGCTTTATATCAGGTTTCACACTTAGAAAATGATTGAAATCGAAAATAAGGAAAAAAGGTAGAAAATAGATAAAACCAAAAGCATTTTGATATTTAATAATAGTAACAGAATCATAGGTAAATGTAAGCTTTTTAGCTACAATACCATAACCGATAGCAGAAATTACTGCAAATAGTAAAAGAAGAATTCCCTTATTAGGGGCATTAAAATTAAAGTTTTTATCTACAACTAGTAAAACTATACCTAATACTGAGATAACTAAACCTAAAAAACCAAATTTTGAAAGTTTTTCCCTGTAAAATAAAAAGGAAAATATTGGTGAAAATACTGGAATCGTTGCAATAATGATGCTTGCAAGAGTCGATGAAACATACTGCATTCCGAAACTTTCCCCCAAGAAATAACAAAAAGGCTCAAAAAAGGCTAGAAGTAAAAATTTTGGTATATCTACAAGAGTAACTTTTTGTTTGGTCTTGAAAAGATTCTGATACAATAAAAGTAAAATTGTTGCAAGAAATAATCTTACAGTGACAACTGTAAATGGTCTATAATAAAGATAAACTATTTTAACCCATACAAAAGAAAGACCCCAAAAAAGCATTGAAAATACCGCTAAAATATATATAAAAAGCTTTTTATTCATATTTTTTTAACTGTTTTCTTATACTCAAAAAAGATTTAAAAGCCCTCTGACTTGCAGTTTTATTCAAATATCTTTTCTTATATTCATTCGGAGCAAACATCAAGTTATTGTATATATTAACGAAATCTAAGATATCTTTATAGTTTTTAATCTGATAATTTTTAAGCTGCTCTGCTGTAATAAAATCTTGTTTTAATATTTTAGCAATTTTTTTTATGTATATTTTCATAGCTTTAAACAACAGAGGAGGAAAAATAAGAGAAAGAAGTACTATAATTTGATTTTTTAAAAGAAATAAAATTAATATGAAAATTAATATAAAGATAAGATAAATAAAGTTTCTATAAGAAATCTTAAATTTGTTTTCATCTTCATCTATGTTATTTTCCACCTTTCTTTGTTGAGGTACAAGCTGTTTTTCTAGTTTTAAGATCTCTTCTAACAGTGCAGATTCGTTCTGATCTATCGGTTTTTCAAAAGGTAACATCTCATCTTCAGATATTCTATCACTCGTAGGATCTATTGGTATCCAACCATATTGATCACAATATACTTCAACCCAGGAATGAGCATTGAAATCATAAAATCTATAAAAATCCAAAATTTTATTATCTTGAATAGCTTTAAATCCTCCAACAACTCTTGCTGGTATTCCATAATACCTTAATAAAAGCGCATAGGCAGAAGCGAAATGGGCACAATATCCTTTTTTAGTTTTAAATAAAAAAGAGATAATTCCTTCATATCCTTCTTTTTGAAATGTAGATATCGAATAGTAAAAATTTTTCTTGAAGTAATTGTAAAAAAAAATTATAAAATCTGCTCTATTTTTGTAAAAATCTTTATACTTATCTATCAACTCTAGTATCTGCGGATCCTTTTTACCAACATCTGTATATTGTAAATATTGATCATTGCTTAGGCTATTTGAAGAAAAATCAATATTATCGATGAATTGCTCAATATCCTTGACAGATTTGGAGTAAGTTGAAAAAATAGAGGTAAATTTTGAGCCATCTATTTTCATATAGGGAACTATTTTATATGGTTCATTTGGTCCAAAGACAACACCTTCAGACAAATTTAAGTTATAGACTGTGATCTGTTCAAAAGATCTGCTACCTTTTATATAATTTTCATCTTCCCAGCTTTCATTTAGTAAGATAGGAGGGAATGGAAGATCCCTTTTTGTAAAGTGAAAACCTTTTTCTCGAGAAAATTCTGGGTAAGAAACTGCTTTAAGTAGTTTTGAGTCCTGGATTTTTGCTATGAAAAGTAAAATACCCTTAAATTTATAGTCTGTTTTTAAGTTAACCTGATCATTAAAGTTGAACTTAAAAAGATTTTCCACTAAAAGATTTGATTCTTCTTTTTCATTAGTTATCTGGACTATGAAAAATGAAGCTAAAGCTAAAATTAATAAAATTAATAATAAAAGTATTTTTGCACTATTTTTTTTATTTGCCTTTGAAATAAAATAGTAGTAAAAAATTGAAAAAAAGAATATTGAGATTGAAAATACTATCAAGGATATGATCTGAGAGTTTGCTAAAATTGAAATTAAAAAGCTTAAAATTAATGCAAAGCCTAAAAATATATAGTCATTTTTCGAAAAGTAGTAAAAAAGATAATATATTACTATGCTCAAAACTGTAAAAATTGAAAAGTATACAAATAAGATAATTGAGAGAAACAAAATCTTTGACAACAAAAAGCTAGTTAAAAATGAAAAAATAAATAAAAACATTATCGAAACTAAAATAATTAATAAGATTCTAGAAAAATTAGTAAGTTTCCTAAAACTTTTTGAGTTGAATAAAAGTAGAATAAATGTAGGGAAAAAGATAAAAATAAAAAATGGTATTTTTGTTATAAAAAACAGTAAGACTGAGACCAACATTGATGATAAGGTCGATAGTATTATTAAAAATCTATTTCTCTTGAAAAAATATAGTAATTTTGACTTATACAATAGGATACCTTTTTTCATATAATACATCATATTCAGAGTAATTTGAAAAATAAAATCTTGTAATATAGCTTAAAGTTGGTTTTTTAATGAAAAGGCTTAAAAAATTTGGGGTACTATAATAATTTTTTTTATCTAAAGAAAAAAATTCTTTTAATGTTATATAATAAATAGATTTATTCTTGGGAATCCATAACTCTTTTCGCGGATTTTTCTTTACAGCACAGGCGGAAAAAAACAATAACGAATTAAGACTAAACTGATAGGATATACCTTCTTCCTTTTCTTTTTGATAAATATTAAATAATTCTTTTTGAATAGTCAAGTCATCATTATCCTTAAATATTTTTCCGTTTAATGAAAGATTAAAATTGTTTTGTAAAAGTGCCTTTATAAGATGGTATATTTTATAAATTATAAGATTTGAGAAAAAATAATTTTCAGAATAAATTCCACAAATAACAATAGGTAAAAAATTAAAAGAAGTCTTTTCAAGCCAATCTGTTCTAACTTTTATCTCATCTGTTACAGCGTAAACTCGCCATAAAATTTTTCGAATGTCGTCACCAAAAAGATAATCTCTTATCAAAACAGAATCATCCAGTGCTTTAAACTTTCTTATATCATTACTTGAAAGAGGAAATATTCCATTTTGATTAAAGGTACTACTGTATGAAAAAAAATTATAAAATTCGGTTGATTGAAGCTTTATTTTAAATACTAAAAATTTTAATGGATCGGAAAAGATAAGATAAAATTTAATTACTTTGTGTTTTCCTCGATAAAATGGTATAGCATTAAAACAACTTGTTTTTTGGTCGTAATAAAAAGGTATTTGGCATTTATCTGAAACTAGTATAAGGTTAAACTGAGTAAGGAAAAAGAAAGAAGAAAGCTTAAAATCAAATCTAAGTAAGCTGTTTCGTATTTCTTCTGGAATTTGGAAAATACTTTTTATTCTATTCTTGTTTTTCAAGATATATAAAAATAAAATCAAATAATAAAGTAAAAAAATCGTTGAAAATGTTATACAAAAAATAAAAAGAGACTTAAATACCATATTTGTTCTCAAAAAAAAGCAGATTATAGAAATAATTAAAAAAATGATAATCATTAATATAACCTTTGTGCCATAATATTATCAATGAACTCGACAAGATAATTTTTTTCCCTTTCTGAGTGAAGTCTATGAGAAATTACTGGTATTACAACCTCTTTAAGATCTTCGTCGATGCAAAAAGAATCTGCTCTTGTTATTAGTGCATGAGCCTTAACTGCATTTAAAAGATGTAAAAGAGCTCTTACAGAAAAACCATGAGTGAAATTTTGATCTTCTCGCGATTTTATACCAATCTGATTTATTATATCTATTAGTTTTTCATCGATATATATCTCTTTAATAATTTTTTTTATCTCTTTTATCTGTGATATTTTTATGACTTTTTTTATAGAATTCGGATCAAATTCTAACATATTTTTTATTAAAATATTCTTTTGCTGTTCTTCATCTGGATAGCCAAGGCTAAGGCACATTCCAAATCTATCAAGTGAAGATATTGGTAAAGGAAAAGTCCCTTCAATTTCAATAGGATTTTGAGTTGCTATAACAAAAAAAAGTTCATGCATCTTATAGGTTTTACCAAAAGCAGTCACCTGATTTTCTCCCATAGCTTCAAGTAAAGCTGATTGAACCTTAGGGTTGCCTCTGTTTAACTCATCAGCTAGCAAAATCCCTGTAAATACTGGACCTTTTATAAAAACAAATTGCTCTTTTTCTCTTGAGAATATTTCATTACCAATGATATCATATGGAAGTAAATCAGCAGTGAATTGAATTCTTTTAAACTTAAAATCCTCATCATCTTCTGGATCAATTGCAGATATTAATGTTTTTGCTAAAGTAGTCTTCCCCATCCCAGGTAAATCTTCTAAAAGAAGATGCAAACTGGAGAAAAAGGAAGTCAATACAAGATTTATAGTTCTTTCACTTACCTTGACTCTAGATAAAATTTCATTTTTAAAATTTTGAATTAATTCACCATATTCGTAACTTTTAAAATTGGACATCAAAAATTCTCCCCGATATTTTTTTTAGAAACTTCTCTGGACCAATCTCTAAGGCATCGATACTTTTAAAAAATTTAATTATATTTCCTTTATCATTTTGAAGCAGATTTTCAAGATGAGCTAATGATTCTAATTTTATATTATCTCTTATAAAACTTATAAAATAAACTTTTATCTCTTTGTTGTAAAGGTCAAGGTTTTTATCAAAAATATGAGTCTCGATCTCACCCTTTGCACCAATAAAGGTCATTGAAAAATCATAATTATAAGAATTCAAATCATCTTTTTTATATGCTGTTATAGTAGCATAAACGGCAGGTCTTGGAATTATCTGTTCATAAATATAAATATTTGCAGTAGGAAACTCTATAAGTCTACCGAAATGTTTACCAGATTCTACAAGCCCTTTAATATAAAAAGGTTCAAAGAGGTATTTATTTATTGAGAAATCACCACTAATTATATGTTGTCTTATCATAGTTGATGATATCAACTTCCCTTCTTTATAAAGTAATGGTATAATGGTAACAAATACATTATTGTTTTCAAAATATTTTTTTAATAAAGTACTATTACCACTTTTGCTTTTTCCAAATGTAAAATTTTGACCGACAACAACATCTTTTAAGTGTGAATTAGAAGATAAAAATTTAAGGAAGTCATCTGCACTTAAATTTTTGAGATTTGAATTGAATTCGAAGACAAAAATGTAATCAATTCCCAATCTTTTAAAATATTCAATCTTTGAGGTAATTGGAAAGATTTGGGTATTTAAAAAATTCTCTTCAAATAAAGCTGCTGGTTTATTACTGAATGTTATTAAAACTTTTTTATATCCTTTTTCAAAAGCAATGTCAAATGTCTTTTTTAATATCGTTTGATGACCAAGATGAAGACCATCGAAATTTCCAATGGTCAAAACAAAATCATGATTTATTTTTGGAAAATCTTCAAGAAGATTATAGGAAATTACTGCCATATCTTAGACTTTTATAAAATTAAATTTTATCGATAAGATCAAGAACTGCTTCACCTTTTTTATATCCAAAATCTATTATAAATTGTAACTTAGGAACAGCTCTAATTTTAACATTTTCCACAATTTTTTTTCTAAAAAAACCAGATATTTTATTAAAAGCATCAACCTCTTTTTTGTTTAATTCCAAATCATCAGATGATGGAATTATAAAGATTTTTGCAAATTGCCTATCTTTTGAAATTTCAACCTTACTTATAATGGTATTATTATGTATATCTTTATGATCGACTTCATATCTTATAGCAGTTTGAATAATATGAGAAATTGCTTCTGCAAATCTAAGATTTTTTAAATTCTCTGTCATTTTTAAATTTTAACCTTTCGATTCACTTTCCTTCTTTGCATCTTCTTTTTCTTTATTGTCCATGGCTACAAGTTCTTCAAAGTTAACTTTTTCTTCAACATTTTTATAAAGTTCTAAGATATCACCCTCATTTAAATCATTAAACTTTTCAATCGTTAACCCACATTCGAGTCCTTGCTTAACTTCTCTTACTGGATTTTGAAAATGATAAAGTGTAGAAATCTTTCCAGTAAAAATTACTACATTTTCTCTATAAACCCTACATAGTGAATCTTTTGTTATAACGCCTTTTGTTACAAAACCACCGCCGACGACTCCAATACTTGGGATCTTGAAAATCTGTCTGATTTCAACCTCTCCAATGACTTCTTCTCTAATTTTAGGAGCAGCAAGACCAGAAATTGAATTTTTAATATCCTCGATTACATCATATATAATATTGTATCTGCGAATTTCAACCCCTTCTCTTTCAGCTATTAATTGAGCTTCTTTTGTTGGTTTTGTATTAAAACCTATTATTATAGCCTTTGATGTTATTGCTAAATTTATATCTGATTCAGTTATGGCACCTACAGAGAAATGTATAACATTGACATTGATCTTTTGAACAGATAATTTTTCACATGAAGCCTTAAGAGCCTCTGCCATGCCCTGAACATCTGCTTTAATAATTATATTAAGTTGTCCGACTTCACCTTTATTTATCTTAGAAAGAATATTTGCAAGATTAATATTACTTTCCTTTTGTTTTTCAAGTATTTCAATCTCTCTTCTTTTTCTTGCAATTTCTTTTGCTGTTTTTTCGGAATCAACAACACTAAAAATAGAACCGGCATCTGGTAGCTGCTCGAAGCCAATAACTTCGACTGGAGTTGAAGGATAAGCAATTGTTAGTTTCTTTCCATTTTCATCGGTCATAGATCTTACTTTACCTTCATAATTCCCGGCGATAAAGACATCCCTCTCTTTTAATACTCCATTTTTAACAAGGACAGTAGCAATAATACCTCTTCCTTTATCCAATCTTGATTCAAGTATAACTCCTTCTGCCCATTTCTTAGGATTATAATCGGCTTTTAAGTCCAATAACTCGGCGATAAGTAATATTGAATCTAACAGTTCATCTATACCAGTTCCTTTTAATGCAGATATTTGGACATATATTGTTTCTCCACCCCACTCTTGAGGAAGTAAGTCTAAATTTGAAAGATCAGTTTTAATTTTTTCTATTTTTGCACCAGGTTTATCGCACTTATTTATAGCAACTATTATAGGAACTTTTGCTGCTTTTGCATGATTTAATGCTTCAATAGTCTGAGGCATAACTCCATCATCTGCTGCTACTATTAAAATGGCAATATCTGTTACACTGGCTCCTCTTGCACGCATAGAAGTAAAAGCTTCATGTCCAGGAGTATCAATAAAGACGATTTCTTCACCTTTAACTTTTACCTTATATGCTCCTATTCTCTGTGTTATCCCTCCAACCTCACCATCCGCGACATTTGTTTTTCTAATTTTATCAAGCAATGTTGTTTTACCATGATCAACATGTCCAAGTACCGTAACTATTGGAGGTCTTTTCTTTAACATTGGTTCAATATCTGCTTGGATAGGTATCTTTATTGAATCCATTATCGAGGTTCTTTTAACCTTACAATTAAAATAGGACAACAAAATTTCAGCAGTGTCTGCGTCAAGGACCTGATTTATAGTTACAGTATTACCTATTTCAAAAAGCTTTTGGATTAAAACATTAGCTTTAATATTCATCTTTTTAGCAAGGTCTGAAACTGTAATCGATTCAGGGATTTCAATTTCTTCAGGTATGGCGAATTCAGTTTCTTTTTTCTTTCTAATTGTATGTGTTAACTTATTATGAAGTTCATCTTTTTCTAATGTTTCATACTCAATTTCGCCAGTTTTTTTCTTTTTATTCTGATAATTTGAAACTTCTGGCTTAATCTGCATAACTGGTGTGGTTTTAAATGTTTTGTTATAATTAAATTGCCTTTGCTGACCGTATGGTCCAGTCTTTTTAGTTGTAGTATCTTCTTTTGTAACAGGTTTTTTTATATATATCCTTTTTTTATGATGCTCTGTTTCAGTTTTAGAGGCAGTTGAAGATGGTGTATAAGTATATTTTTTATTGTAAGAAAAAGAAGTAGTTGTTTTTTCAGGTTCACTACTTGTAGTTATCTCTTTTGTTGGTATTTGTTTTTCAGTTTGTTTTAATATTTTTTCCTTTGTTTCTAAAGTGACTTCTTCGGTTTTTATCTCTTCGCTTTTTTCTTTATGAGGATGTTTTTTTACTTTTTCTTCAACTAAAGTAACTTCCTCTGTCTTTTCTTCTTCTATCTTTTCCTTTTCTTTTTTAATTTTAGGTCTTTCAGTTTTTACTTCGACTTTTTCAAATTTTACTTCTTCTTTCGCTTCAATATTTTTGCTAAGTACGACTTCGCTATCTGGAACTAAAGTCTCTTTCTTTACGGGAGTCTCAACTAATTCTTCTTCATTTTCAAAAGAAGCAGTTTGTTCTTCAGTTTTTAGGGATGTTTTCTTGATGATTTTCCTTTTAATAACTAATTTTTTCTGAGGTTTTTTATAAACTTCAATCTCTTTATCTATCTTTTCTTGAATCTCAGTAGATAGCAATTCTTCCGGATTTACATTTAATTTTTCAATAATTGATTTAATCTGAATATCTGTCAATTCTTTTTCTCTTAAATAAGTATTAATCTTAATTTTCTTCATACAAAATTATTGACTCCCATTTACAAACTAACATATAATTTTCAAAAGGCAATTTATATTAATCTTCATCGGCAAATTTAATTCCACAATATGGACATTCAGTTGCATCTGGATCAATATTTTTACCACAATTTGGACAAACTGTAAAAGATTCTTCTTCCTCATATTCTTCATCTGATTCTTCTTCAATTTCAACATTCTGTTCGATAAAATGTCTAATTTTGAAAAGTTCATCTGTAGTCAAAGATGAAATTGTTCTAAGTCTATCATTTTCATACCAATCAATTAATGAAGAAACGACATCTATTCCAGCTTCTTGAAGTTTTTGGATTAAATCTCTTCCTAAATGATCGACTAATACAGAGATGGAATCTTCCTCTCCAATTTCTTCAAGCTCATTTTCTTCCTCTTCGATTTCATATATAGATTTAGAAAGCATCTGTTCTGCTTCTTTACTTATCATTTTATAGATTTCTGAATTTATGAATTCTTCTCTTGTTTCTACTACAATTTTCCATCCGGTTAATCTGCTTGCAAGTTTAACATTTATACCATTTTTACCAACAATCTTATCTTTTTCATCCTTTCTTTCAACGACAAATATACATCTTTTTTTGCCCTCAGATTCTTGGATTTTTATAATCTTTCCCTGACCGAACTTTGCAACATTTAATGCATTTTTAATAAATTGCTCTTCATCTGTAGAATATTCGAGTACTTCAATAACCTCGTCAGATATCTCTGCTCTTATTGAAGAAATTTTACTAGAATTCTTCCCTAAAATAGTTCCAATAGGGTCTTTAGATGAGCTCTTTGTCCATACAGCGACTTTAGTCTTAAAGCCTGGTTCTCTAACAATTTTCTTAATCTCTATCTCTCCCCTTGCTACCTCATCGACCTGATCTTCGATAAGTTTATAAACAAATTTTGGGTCTGCTCTTGAAAGAATTACGGTAGGAGAAGCTTTCTTATTCTTCTGCTTATTTGGTTGTGAATCCTCGACTTCTGCAACTTTAAAGGAATTTGCTTCAACTTTTTTAATAAGGAATTTTTTTGATTCATTAGGTTTTATATTCTCGATTGGTGATTGCTCTTCCTGTGGTAATATTGCTTCTATCTTATTATCATCGAGATATACATATAATATGCCTTTGCTTGCTCTATGAACTTTCCCAAGAACAATAGTTCCTTCAAGTTTTTTGTATTCTTCATACAGTTTGTTTCCAACATAGTTTTGAATTTCTTGGATAAATGTATCAATTGCTGTTCTAACAACAGTAGAAGGAAAACTTTCATAATCTACTGGGACTAGGATGGATTGACCAATCTCTATATTTTCATCATACTTTTTAGCTTCTTTTAGTGATATCTCTTTCAAAAGAAGTTCTGGTTTTTTAACCACTTCCTTTTTAATAAAAATTTCAAGCCTATTCTTATCTGATTTAGCAATTTCAAGGTCTACATCTGCTGTTTTATCCTTTTTCTTGTTTTCCTTAGAGCTTCCTTCTGTTTTATATAGATAATTTCTATATGCAACAATCAAAGATTTCTTAAAACAATCTAAGACCGCTTCATTAGAAATATTTTTATCTTTTGCAATAGTCTCTATTTCATTATAAAATGAATCTGCTGAACTTGATGTTTTTCTTCTTGTCATATTTCCTCCGGAAAAAATGTTGTTTTGACTTTAATTATCCTATCTAATGGTATAGATATGATATTCTGATCGTTATTATTGCCAAGTATGTTATTTTGTAAATTTTTAGTAGTATTGTCAATATCACCAATCTTTTTCAATTTCTTCTTATTCTTTTTATTTTTTTCAAATTTTTTAATGCTGATAGATTTATCAACAAAAGTAAGTATTCCTTCTTCTTCTATTGTTTTTTCTTTGTCTTCCATAATGTCTGTGTAAAAAATTTTAACAGGAGTTTGTAAAAAAAGTTCTAAGATATTAAAGGAATCTTTTCTAATTTCAAATCCTATTCCAGGACTTTGAACCTGCAAGTTATAATCTTCTGGAATATATCCTGATAAAATAGAAGAAACAAATTTACAATCATTTAAAGTAATTCCTCCTTTTCTCATAATTGTTACTAAAATTGTCTTTCTTGATCCAATATTTAATGAAATCAAATGAATATCATTTATTGGAAAAATTTCTGAAAACTTTTGTTTTAATTCTTCAAAAACACTTTTGTAATTATTATTTCCCAAGCTCTTTTCCTTTATTAATCCATCATTAATCGATCAAAAAAGATTTTTTATTTTTATAAAAATTAAAAAAAAATAAAAATAGCTAAAAATAAATATGGTAAGATCAAAAATAACAAATAGGAACTATATAAAAATTTAAAAAAATAAAAAAAGAGACGATAAAATCGCCTCTAAAAGCATTAATAGTACATATTTTTGTATTGTCAATATATTTTTCTTTTATTTTTTAATAAATATAATATTTTTTTTTTACTTTTTTATGACAGATACAATTTTTCATAGGAATTAAGAATGACTTTACTAGATTTTCCTATTTACAAACTTATTATAGTATTTTTAACAATATTTTTTGCAGGTCTTGTAGACTCTATTGCTGGAGGCGGTGGCATCTTATCTATTCCAGCTTATCTTTTTTTAGGCCTTCCAGGGCATATGGTTTTAGGAACAAATAAATTTTCCTCATCCTTTGGAACCTTATTTGCAACTCTAAGATTTGCAATATCCAAAAAGATAAACTGGATTATCGGTATAATATCAGTAGTTTTTGCATTATTAGGTTCAACAATAGGTTCAAGATTGGTTCTTTTAATACCAGTAAATTTTATCAAAATTTTACTTATAATTTTAATACCAATTATAACCATTATTACATTGTTACCAAAAAAACAAAACAACAAATCACCTAAGCAAGAAGCAAATTTTTTGAAAACAAATGATGGCTTGATTTCTCACAATGAATATTCAAATAAAAAATTTACAATTTATTTGATAACTGCTATCTCTAGTTTGATTATAGGGATGTATGACGGTTTTTTTGGACCGGGGACTGGAACTTTTTTTATTTTAGTATATACAGCCTTATTGCATTTTGATATGACTACATCATCGGCAAATGCAAAGGTGGTCAATTTATCTTCAAATGTTGCAGCATTGATAACATTTTTAATATATAAAAAAGTCTTTATTCTACTTGGTATTATTTGTGCCATTTTTTCAATTTTAGGCAATCTCTTAGGTTCTTCTCTTGCAATAAAAAAAGGAAGCAAAGTGATAAGACCTTTTTTCATCTTAGCACTGTTGCTTCTCTTTTCAAAAGTCGTCTATGACCTTTTTTTCATAAGATAGCTTTTTTTAAATTATCTAGTTAATCTTTCAAGTCTTCCCCTATCAAATCCAATTATTATTTCACCGTTGAAATCTATGACTGGAACTCCATTTTGACCTGATTTCCTAATCATTTCCATGGCAGCTTGCTGATTTCTTGATACATCGATATCCTCAAAAGGGACATTTTTACTTCTAAGAAAATCTTTTGCCATTGAACAGTATGGACATGAAGGTGTTGAATATACAATAACCATAAAAACTCCTAAAATTTTATTATTATTTTTTAATATAATAATTAGAACCCTAACAGTCAATAGGTAAAAGATTTTTTTTGAAACTAATTCAGAAATTTGAATAGATTCTATTGAATAGCTGAAACAAATAACTGAAAATGCTATAAACAAATTAATGTCATGAAAATTTAATACTATAAAAAATTTAATGTCAAAAAATATTAATGCCAATAAAAAAATAATGCTATAAAAAAATTATGCTATAAAAAATTTAATGTCAAAAAAAAATAATGCTATAAAAAAAATAATGCTATAAAAAAATTAAATAGAAATAATATTTAACCACTTATACTCCAGATAGATTCACCATTTAAGATTTTTGAGAAAGTCTGTGAAAAATGTCTTCCATCTATTGGTTTACCTATAAAGCCATCAAAACCAGCTTCTTTCGCTTTTTCTATATCTTGGTTCATAACAGAAGCTGTTAAAGCGATGACTATTGAATTTTTTGTTTTGTCATTTGATTTTAACTCTTTTAATATCTCATAGCCATCTTTTTTAGGAAGATGAATATCTAAAAAGATTAGATCAATATTTTTATCTATATTTAACAGTAAATCTATTGGATCCTTATCGCAGCTTAAAATATGATCTTTATCTACCCCTTCAAAACATAATAGTTTTTTCATAAGGAAAAGGTTATTCGGTTCGTCTTCAACTATAAGTATTAATATAGAATCCTTGTTTAGTTTTTGATTCATTTTAATTTTCCGTTGTTATTTTTTTGTGAAATAAAATTACTTTATTTTTTCAATCACTTTTATTTATCTTGCTTCTTTTTTGCAAAATTTTAAAAAATTTCTCTTTAGAAAATTGGTCTTTTCTTATATATTCTATTTTTCTTTGTTTAACATATTCTTTTTCCTTATTTGTAAGATCTCTATTGCTTACTATGATGATATTTGGTAAAGTTGAAAGATTAGTTTCAAGTTTTCTTAAAAGTTCAAAACCATCACTATCTGGGAGCATTAAATCAAGGATAACAATCTCTTTTCCACTCATCGTGGATATCTTTTCCATTCCTTCCTTTGATGTTTTAGCAGTAGTAATATTGTACATTTTTTCTGTAATAAATGAAGTGAGTATATCAATATTGTTTTTATCATCATCTATTATTAAAATTGTTCCCTCATCTTTATTTATATTTAAATTGTTAAAAATTTCTTGAAGTTGATACCTTTCTGTAGGCTTAGTAAGATAACCATTAGCCTTAAGTTCTTTTGCGTAAGATATTTCATTCAATATTGAGCAAACTATAACAGGTATGTTCATATACTTTTCATCTGATTTGATCTTTTTCAATATTGTCCATCCATCTATCTTAGGCATAATAAGATCCAAAAAGATGAGATCGGGTTTATATTTATCTATTAGAACAAAAACTTCATCGGCTTTTATAGTACTTATAATCTTCCATTTTTTATTTAATTCTTTATCTATATATCTTATGAAATCTTCTTCATCGTCAATGATAATAATATCTTTACTTATTTCATCTTTTATATCTGGATTAATTATTTTAGTATCTTTCAAGTTTATTTGTGTGGTTGATGTTTTAAATTCAAGATTTTTTCTGTAAGGTATGGTAAAATAAAATATAGAACCTTTTCCAAACTCAGATTCTACCCAAATTCTTCCTCCATGCATCTCGATAAATTTCTTGGCTATAGGAAGCCCTAATCCAGTTCCTTTAATTTCTCTATCTGTCCCACCATTTATTTGAACAAATTCCATAAAGGCTTTTTCAATATCTTCTTTTTTTATACCAATGCCTGTATCTTCAACTGAAAACAAAAAGTTCTCATCATTATTAAGTTTAATACTGAATTTGATATAACCTTCTTTTGTAAATTTGACTGAATTTGATATCAAGTTAAACAAAATCTGCCTCAACCTTGTTTTGTCTGCATATATATCAGGTAAATCTTGCTGTATATCTGTTATTAATGAAATTGGTTTATGATCTATTAATGCTTGAGCGTTACTTAATATTGAACCAACAATTTCATTTAAATTAAAATATTCTTGATATAACTCCATTCTTCCCGATTCTATTTTAGCTAAATCAAGTATATCATTTATTAAAGATAGAAGATATCTTCCAGATTCTTCGATCCTTTTAAGCATATCAAATTCATCTGGATAATCTTTCTCTGGTAAAGTTTTTTGAATCAAAAAGGAAAAGTTTATTATTGAATTTAATGGAGTTCTAAGCTCATGACTCATATTAGATAGAAACTGGGTTTTCATAAGATTTGCATATTCTGCTTCCTTTTTAGCTTGGTTTAATTTTTCATACAATTTTGCATTATGTAAAGCAACACTAATCGAAGAGGCAATATTTTCTGCAAATTCTTGATCATGAAGATTAAATTTATCCTCATTTTCTCCTCTCCAAATAACTAAAACACCTTGTACTTCATCTTCTGAAAAAAGAGGAATGGACATTATTTTTTCATTTTCGGAACCTTCTTCTGTTCCTTCAATCTGTACTGCATAAGGATTATTATTTAAATCATTTTCAATAATAATTTTTCTTTCTGCAATACTTTTACCGACTAACCCAACTGAAGGGACAATCTTATCTTTCAATATTATCTCAGAATCTTTCCCTATAGCAGCAACACCATAAAAATTGCCATCATCTTTTTTTAAATATATCGCAGCTGTTGTATGTGAAATAATGGGAAAAACAATCTCTATTATTTGCTGAACAATTTTACTTAAATCAAGAAATGAGGTTATTTCTCTGCTTATTTCTGCAACAATTTTTGATTCTATTTCCCTCTTTTTTGTTTCATTAAATAAATAAGCCTTTTCAACAGCAACACTTATAGAATTCGCTAAAAGTTCAAGTAATTTTATATCTTCTTCGGTAAAATAATAAGGTATATCATACTGCTGAATAGAAATTATCCCTATGACTTCATCTTTAGATATTAATGGAACTCCAACCCAAGATTTAGGTGATTTGCTTTTTATTATTTTTCCACCAAGCTTTTCTAATTCTTCTTTCGTTATATCATTATAGATTTTTGTCTTTTTTTCTTTTATTACGATGGATGTTAACCCCTCTCCAAGTTTCATAGGGGCAACTATTTCATTTTTCCCATAGATAGAAAAATAGGGCGTAAATATCTTTTCTTTTTCTTTATCTAGATAACCTATATATACGACATCACATTTGAATAATTTCAAAGCTGATTCTCCAAGTAAGACACAAAGGTTATCAATTTCTATAGATTGATTCATTGCATCGAATACTGTTTTGATAGATTCAAGTTCATTTATTCTTTTTTTCTGCTCATCTTTTAGTATTTGATTTTGAAAAGCAATAGCAATATATGAAGCAAAAGATATCGCTAAAAAAATATGCGAGGACTGATATAAATCTATCTCTTTTGATTCAAAAAATATGACACCTATAACTTTGTCAGCAATAATTATAGGGATTCCTAATTTTGAATGTATATCTAAAGCAAAGGGAAGATCTTTTTCATAAATGTCTATATATTCAATTTCCTTTTGAATATCAGGGATACAAAAAGGATTTTTAGTTTTTAATATCTTTTTTATAAAAGGCGAATCCTCAATATTAAATACTGGGTTAATTTTATATGAACTATCAATAGTGTTAATATAAGCTTTTAAAATAGCTTGATTTCTTTCTATNGAAAAAATTAATGCCCAATGAAATGATAACATTTGATGAACTTTTTCAATTATCGAATAAAAGAGTTGTTCNGATGAAGTATCAGAAGTTATTAAATCAACTATATCCAAAAAAGTATGGGTAATCCTGTCAAAACCAGAATAATTAATACCTTTTTCTTCTTTTTTCATGATATGTTCACTTTAATTATAAAATAATAATCATCTTAATACAAATTATTTATAAAAGTTTCGATTAATTGATTTGAAGCAATTTTAGATAAAATTTACTATCAATTACATTTTCTTTGACATTCTAAAGAAGCTAGATAATTTATTTTCGATGGAAAAACTAACAAGAGAAGAGACTAAATCGCTATTATTATTATCTATCTCTTCATTATTCGATGGAATTACTCAAGGGATTCTTGTTCTTCAGGAATCTATCGCTAAAAAAGCACTTTTTGCTTCAAATTTTGATATCTCTTTAATTGGTGTAATAGCCAATGGAACTATGCTTTTTTCTTTTTTTATTTCCTACTTTTTTTCAAATAAAAATAAGAAAACATTAATAATAGCTGGATACCTCTTTTGCAGGGCTATCTTTATTTTTTCTTTTCTGATTTCAAATAGCAGGATTTTTTTATTATTTCTTTTCTTCTTTCATGTGCTTTTTTCAGTACAGGTTCCAGTATTTAACTCATTTTTGCAGAGTAAATTCAAAAATAATCGTGGTTATGTTTTTGGTATTACAAGGATGATTTTAATATTTTTTATAATGATTACTTCGTATTTTGCAGGTAAATTTCTAGAGATATTCCCATCGAAGTATAAACTACTTTTATCATTAGTTGCTGTACCTTCTTTCTTTACCTATTCAATTTATTTCTATCTAGAATCTGGCAATATTTATCCAAAAAGGAATCTAAAAGAAGAAAGTACTATTAAAACTGATATAACAAAGATTACTAAAAACAAGGATTTTGTATTTTTTGAAATTGCCTTTATGATATATGGTTTTGCTTTTATGATAATGGTTCCAGCTGTTCCCATCTATTTACTTCAAAAGTTGAAATTTTCTTATTCTGAGATGTCTTTTGTTCAAGGAATACTTGCCCAGATTGTTATCTTCCTTTTAACTCCATTTATTGGAAGACTATATGATAAGATAAATGTTTGGAAAGTTGGAACTTTTTCATTTTTAACTTTAGTACTATACCCATTTTTCTTCTTTTTATCTTATCTTTTTAACACTAAACTATTTGTTTACCCTGCTTTTTTAACTTATTCTTTAGGTCTTGCAGGAATAAATGTTTTATGGAATGTTGGTTCAATAACATTTTCAAAAAAAGATAGCAACTCATTTTTATATCAAGGATTTCATGTATCTCTAACAGGGATAAGGGGTATTTTAGGTCCAATATTAGGCTATATTATACTATCGACAATGGGTTTGATCTGGAATTTTATTTTTTCAATAACACTTTTTGCAATTGCTTCACTGGTAAATTTCCTATATTCAAAAAAGGCATTAATAACTAACAATTAAAATATTATAAAATGAGAAAATTCTGATCTTATGCTTAATCTAAATCAAGAAGTAATAATTAACAATTAGAATATTTTAAAATAAAAACATTCGGGTCTTTTGCATAAGCGAAATCAAGAAGCAATAATTGACAATTAAAATATTTTAAAACAAAATTTGAAATAAAATCAATAATTAAAGCATCATTGAGTTAAAATATCAAGAATTTCTTCCGCAGTTTTAGCCTCAAGTATCTCTTTTCTTATCTGCTCAGTCATTGTTCTAGCTATCTGAGAAAGTAGTTCAAGTCTATTACTCCCTGATATTGGACTTAAAATCAAGAAGAAAAATTTCGAAGGTTTACCATCTAAAGACTTAAAATCTATCCCTTCTCTATGTATCCCAAAGCTACAGATTATTCTATCTATTCCTTCAATCTTTGCATGTGGGATAGCGATGCCATCAGTAAGTCCAGTACTCATTTCAGATTCTCTTTTCATAAGTTCATTAAAAGCATCTGCAAAATCTATTGAAGGATAATCTTCAATAATTACTCCTAAAAGTTCCTGAATTATATCTTCTTTACTTTTACCTTTTAAGTCCATTATAATATGCTCTGCTTTAATATATTGAGGATCAATTTTCAAAATATTTTCTTCTTTTCTTGCAAGAAGTTTTTTTATAACATTATTTTGGTCTAAAGGAACCTTTAATCCTCTCAACATTTTTTCAACATTTGCAAAAACATCAATTAAACTAGCTAAAATAATTCCTTCATCCTCTTTTCTATATGAAAAAGAAATCTCTTTATTCTCTCTACTTACAGTAATTATATATCTATTTTTTCTCATCTGATAAATTTCTTCTTCTGGATTTAAAATGCTTACAAAATATTTTTCTTCTTCAAAAAATTTAAGAATATTTTGCATCATTAATAATGAAAGCTCATTTGAAGCAAAATTTAAATTGAATTTTGTAACTTCAGAAACTTCGACTTTTTTCTTTGTGCCAGCACCAGGAATATTGAAAGAAGAGATAAGAAGAGAAGGTGCTGATAATGTTGTTAGCAAAGTCATCATAACAGAAACCCCAAATAGTCTCTGATCAATGAAACCGCCAGAAATACCGATACCAGCGATAATTAATGCAACTTCACCTCTTGGAACCATTCCAGTACCTACTCTTATTGCTCCTTTGGTATTAAATCCAAAGGCAAATGCTGGTAAACCACATCCCACAATTTTTGCTAAAATTGCAGCTATAGTATATATTATGCCAAAGGTAATTATCGGTATTGAAGCAAATGTTCTAATATTTACAAGCATACCCATCACACAAAAAAAGATTGGGATAAAAAACTCGTATAAAGGATGCAGTACTTCATGGATTACATTTTTAATGTCAGTATTTGATAGAGAAAGCCCAGTGACATAAGCTCCAATAATCATAGCAAGACCAGCTTCTTCAAATAGACCTGCAACTATTAATGATAGACCGAATGCAAGGACAGATATAGAGGTTTTAGTCTTAAATAGTTTTAATAAAAAGCTTATTCTATGAGCAGATAAAATACCTATTAGTGTCGCTATCAGCCATATTCCTATTGCTTTGATAGCTACGATACCAATATTATTAAACCCACCTGCAATTTTCCCAGTAGTAGAACCTACAATACCAAGGACTATCGCGAGAGCGATGATACCACCTACATCATCTATTACAGCACCAGCTAGGATTGTTACTCCTTCTGGTGTCTCCATTTTCTTCTTTTCAGATAATATTCTTGCGGTAATGCCAACAGAGGTTGCTGCTGACATTACTCCTAAAAATAAAGACTGAGGAGAAAATAGTGAATAGAAATTTTTTAATAAAATTTTAGAAAATAGATAAGAAATTCCCATTCCAAATGCAAAAGAAGCTATTATTCCACCTAAGCCCACAAAGGAACCTACAACTGAGTATTTTAAAAATAATCCTAAATCTGTCTCTATTCCTGCCATGAACAGAAGTAAAATCGATGCTATTGTCGCAATACCATATAATTCTGTCGTCACTGGGAAATCTCCTTCTAAAGGAAATAGTCCATTTGGAAAACCAGGCATAGCAAGAGAACCTAAAAGATATGGTCCTATGATTATTCCAATAACAAGTTCTCCTAGAAGTCCTGGTAATTTAAAGTATTCAAATAGCTTTCCTCCAAGCTTAGCAAAGAATAAAATTAAACCTATTTGGATAACAAGCATCATCATATGGTGAGTCATGAAACATCTCCTTTAATTTACCTATCTATATATGAATTATACTCTTAAAAACCTTCTATTTTGTTAATATAATTTTATTAATATTTTTTTGTTTTTTTATTTATTTTCTTTATTTTAATTGCCTATTCCAATTTAACTTTTTTTTAATTAGTCTTTTTAATTGAATTATTTCTTAAATTTTTGATAGATTCTTTTGATTCTAATGAAAATTTTTCTATTGCATAACTAAATGCTATTGGGTAAATATCTTCAATATTATTTTTTAAAAAATCTAATTCTAAATCGTAATGCCTTTTACCAATTTCTCTAAGCATCCATCCAACTGACTTTTGAACGATCTGATGTTTTTCTTCTAATAAAAGTTTTGCAACTTTCAATGTAAGATTAAATTCATTTTTTTTTATAAAATAAAAGGTTGACATCATCGCTATTCTTTTATGCCAGATATTAGATGAAATTATTAAAGGTAAAAGGATCTGTTTTTGATTTTCTTCATCTAAAGAATATAGATAAGTACCTAATATATCGGGAGCTGTACCATCTATAAGATCCCAATTGTTTATATACTCTATATTTTGAAGATAAAAATCTGCTTTAACTGAAGGTTCAAGATTTAATTTAATCAGAATCATTAAAGCGACATTTCTATATTCATGGATACCACTTGATAAAAGTTCTGAAACTATATTTAAATCGCAAGCTTTATAGTACTTTGTCGCGATTTTTCTAAGTGTAGGGACACTGATACCTAAAAAGGTATCATTTTCCCCATAACCCCCAGGAAAAGCTTGAAAATACTTAGAAAGAATTTTGGCTTTTTCTAAATCTGAAAAAGAATTAATCTGACTTTTTATTTCTTTAATTAAACTCATAAAAAAGAAACTAAAATCAGTAAAAAAAATTGCAATAAAAATGTATTTAAAATTTATTCACTAATTTTTACCATAAGCTTTCCTTCTTCTTCAAGGACTTTTTTAACTTTTGACCAAATTCCTTCCTTCTTATATACTTCTCGTATATAACTTGCAGGTGGAAATGTTATAGCATCTCCCAAGCAAAGGGTTGCACATGTTGTACAACCAGGCACACAGGCATATGGTCTTGCAACAACAGCACCATTTTTAGTCCAATCATAAACATTTTTCCCACAATTCATACACATTCCACACTTAACACATTTTGAAGGATCGATTGTTGGATACCATCCCAATTTTTCTCTTGGAAATCCTGCTAACCATGGCATATTTTAATCCTTTATAAAAATTTTTTAAATAAATAAATTAAATTATATAATCTTACTTCATTAATTTCATTATATAATGTTTTATATGCTCTTTATCCCATATATGTCCTTCGCATAAGATATGATTGTCAATAATAAGAGCAGGGGTAATGATCAATCCAATTTCTTCAAGTTTCATAATCTCTTTTATATCTTCAATTACCTCAAGCTGACACTCACAGTCAAGTTCTTTAATAGCCTCAAGTGTATTTTTTAAGAGATGTTGTTGAAAAATATCTTCTTCGCCAACAACTAAAATTTTCATAAAAAGCTCCTATTATATATTAATATTTTATTCAATTAAAAACCCCTTCTCGCTTGCAGCATTTAAGATATTTCAACCTCTTTTATTATAAAATGCTATCCTATCATTCCAAAAATCAATCCAGCAATAGTTGACATTATAACAACAAGACCAACATAGGTAAGAGTTTTTTCCCAACCAAGCTCTGATGAAATAACAAGAATAGAAGGTAACGAAAGGGATGGCCCTGCAAGAAGGAGAGCTAAAGCTGGACCTTGACCCATTCCTGTACCAAGCAAACCTTGTAAAATAGGTATTTCTGTAAGTGTTGCAAAATACATTAAAGCACCAGAAATTGATGCAAAGAAATTTGAAAATAATGAATTTCCACCAACAAGAGAAGCTATCCACTTTGAAGGAATAAGAGCAGTATGACCTGGTCTACCTAGCAAAAAACCAGCTAAAAGAACACCAAAAAAAAAGAAGAGGTACTATTTGTAATGCAAAATCTCTTGTTGCAACGACCCAATTGGATAATTCATCTTTCTTAAACCAAAAAATCAATATTAGAGCTAGAACTATACCTAAGGCTGCTGAAATATAATACTTGATTCTATATATAAAATCCCAAAAAGCGATATTTCCTTTTGAAGGAGCCCAGTTTAATATAATAAGAATAAGAATCATTACAGCCATATAAAAGGCTTGCTGCCATAATTTTCTTTTATTTTCATCTTCTATTGCTGAAAAAATGCTTTCATTAGTAAGCCTTTTTTCATCTTCTTTTTTGTATATTAAATGCATTAAAAAACCAATTATAAATGCGAATAGAATAGCTCCAATAACTCTAGCAGTACCAAGTTTTACACCAAGCACCTTAAAAGATAGGACTATAGCAAGAACATTTATCGCAGGTCCTGAATAGAGAAACGAAATTGCAGGTCCTAGTCCTGCTCCTTTTTTATATATACCTTTAAATAAAGGAAGAATGGTGCATGAACATACAGCAAGTATTGCACCAGAAACTGAAGCAACAGTATAGCTAACAATTTTTTTTGCTTTCGGACCAAGGTATTTAATTACTGATTGTTGATTAATAAAGACAGTTATTGCCACTGCAATAAAAAAAGCTGGAATTAAACAAAAAAGAACATGGGCTTTTGCGTAATCTAAAAGCATTTCAAAAGACTCAATAATTGCTTGGTGAATCAGCGGACTTGAAAAAGGTATAACATATAGTATTAAAAAAGCTATTGTATAGTATATGAGTTTTCTGTTGGGAGATATTTCTTTAGCGCTCATTTTTTTAACTCCTTTTCGATAATCTCTTTAATCTGATTCTTTGATAAAACCTTTCCGCTACTTTTAACTTCTCCATCAATGGCTAATGCTGGTGTCATCATAACTCCCATTTCAATGATTTTGTTAATGTCTGTTATTTTTTCAATCTCAAATTCGACACCTAACTCTTGGGCAGCCATTTTTGCATTTTCCTCAAGTTTTTTACAATTAATACATCCACTTCCTAAAATCTGAATTTTCATGTTTCCTTCTCCTTTTTTTTTATTTTTTTATTTAATACATTGAAAACAAATAAAAAATAGAACTTCTTAGAAAACTATTCATTTATAATTTTCCTAATTGAATCAAAAGCCTCATCTGTAGACATATTTCTAATATCTACTCCTTTGTGGTTTTCTGGATCAAAACCTGCTTCTTTCATTGCATCTTTATACATTTTCTTTTGCATTGCAGGATCACATCCAGCAACATAAATTTTGTCAATATCCTTATTTGCCAATAATAATTTCAAATATTGATCTCCATCATCTGCACAAAGTTGAGGATGTAATGATACAAAATTTACAAGCTTATCTCTTCGAACTTTATTTAAAACTTCAAATACATCCATCTTGTGAAAAGACGGACAAGTTCCTTGACAAACACAAAGAATAAGACCTTTTTTCATATCTCCTCCTAATTTTTTAAAAATTCTTGTTTTAAATTCTTCATTTCTAAGTATTTTCCCTTTTTAGCTAATTATGTAGCTAATTATATAGTTAATTATAGAGATTCTAATTTTCTCCAAAATATTGAATAGCTTCAAATGAACAAGCACCTTTTTGGCATCCTCTACAAAATTCTACACAATTATCAGGATTAGCTACATAAGGTTTACCATCTTTTACTTCATATACATTATGTGTACAAAAAGATACACAAGCTAAACATCCAGTGCATAGATCAAGATCTATGATTGGGTACCAATTTTTAGACATAAAATCCTCCTTCTTTTTCTATATTAATCATTCCTCTTTTTTAATGTCACATTGACATTGAATTTGAGATCTATTATTTACTACTTTATCGATCTTTGCTTTATCTATCATATTTGAAGCACTTGCGATATCATAAACAAGGGAATTTAATTTTAAGATAAGTTCATTTTGCGATTTAATTGGCAAATATAAGATATACTTCCCATATCTTTGGCTTTCGATAAGATCAACACTTTCAAGTTCTTTCAGGTTTTTCGAAATTGTATAAGGAGGCAATTCTAAGATACTACTTAATTCACAGACATAAAGTCCTTCAGGTCTATAAAGTAAATATGAGTATATATTTAACCTATTTACATCTGATAAAATTGAAAATATCTTTGAAAATTGCTTTTCCATAAGTGTTTTCTTACTTCCTTAAACTTATTTTTCTTATTTTTTTTATTTTTTATTTGCAGATATGCGCATATCTGCAAATAAAAAATAAATAAATAAATTTATTTAGTCAAGTAAAAATTAAAATTTTAGAAAATTAATGATAAAACTATATTCTTGATTAAATTAGAAAACTTATTCAAGAATGTTTTGATACTTAGATATTAATAACATTTTGATTTTTAAATTTAAGAATATTTGAAACTTAGATATTAAGAATATTATGTATGATATTAGATGAAAATTAATTTGAGAGTCAATTTTGAGATATTTCAAAAAAAATTATTAAAAAAGCAAAAGATTGATCTATTGGGGCGTCTTTTTTGATAGGTATTTTTTTTATTTGTTCTGGGTAACCGTAATCTTCATTATATTTTACTGTAATTATAAATAAGGAATTTTCATTATTCTTGTATGATTGACTTGCAATTGCAAAAAGGGAATCAATTGTGAATGAAAAGAATGGAGTTTTTAAGTTAAGATTATTCCCTTCGTAAATTGAACCAGTATTTGATATAATTTTAATAACTTTTCCATCTTTTACAAAAATTTCCCATCGTCCTTTAGTTGGGGCTTGAGCTATGTAATTAAAGATAAAATGATAGGATTTTATATTTTGCTTTTTCCATAGATCATAAAAAAATTGGAAATTATTGTACGATTCAAAATTTTCGCTATATTTTTTATCTTCCTCTGTAAATTGCTGAATTTTTAATTCATTATCATTACATCGATATAAAGAGAAAAAGGAAAAGAGACAAAGCATAAATAAAAAAATAAGATAAATTTGTTTAATCTTTTTCTTATTTAACAATCTTTACCTCTTTTCCCATTGATTTTTTTATGAATCTAATCGGTTTTTTTAATTCTAATCAATTTCTTTTTATAATTCTAATTCTTCTTTTTGATTAAGTTTTATTACTAATTTAATTACTAATTTCTTATAGTAACAGTTATTGTGGTGCCTTCTGTAATCGCTTTAATATCCATAATTACCCCTGAAGACAAAGTTGGAGTATGCCCGTAATTTCCAGTTCCTGGGTAATAATTTGTATTTGGATTTGTTAAAGAAGATAAGATTTCATCGGCAACTGTTGTAAAAAGGTCTTCTTGCTCTCCAAAGATTGCCGAATTATTTAATGAAAGATCCCATAATTCCCATTGATTATCTGCTTCAACAACTTCAACCCCATGATGAAGATCCTTAAAATCATTAAAATTGTATGAATTTGGAGAATTTATGCCATCATCCACAAGTTTTTGATCTATTCGTAAAACCAACAAACCAGATCCAGGAAGATATTCGCTCCAAGTTCCGGCTTGTTTGTAAAGATATTCTAAGAATAGATATTGATCCTTAGTCGAATCTTTTACAAGCTGAACTTTCAATGCATTTCTTGAAGATGATAGAGAGTTATAAACATCGAAGTTGGAGATTGTATTTCCGACATTTAAAGTTGTGAAATTTAACCACCCTAAAACAGATCTTTCCCATGCTGTTAGTGGAATTGGTCTTGAACCATCAAAATTAGGACCACCATATGCTCCGCTATCCATAAGAGAAAATAAACCTAAACCAGATGCTTCATATTGATAATCATATAGATCAGGCAAACCTAAAATATGACCAAATTCATGACAGAAAACTCCAATTGATGAGTCACCAGGTTGAATGTTATACTCTGGTTGAATTGTATAATCATCAATAGTTACTCCATCATAATGTCTTGCACCAGTTCCATCACCAAAATATTGGGCGCTTGTAAGATTCCACCTATGAGACCAAATAAAATAAGTACCCCCAAAATTTCCCATTATTTCCTCACCAGGACCTGCGTGGATAACAACAACAGCATCTGCTTTCCCATCATGATCATTATCATACTTGGAAAAATCAACACCAGCTTTTTCTGCCTGATCTATGGCTACTCCAACAAGTTCTGCTGGATGTAAGTCACTTCCCTGTGAGTCATTGCTACCATAATATGTGTATCCCTGTGAAGCTGAAAATGGTCCTACTACATCAAAACTAAGATTAAGTTTATTGTTTGACATATCAAGATAATACTGCTTCCAGCTAAAAGATCCATTTTCAAAAAGATTATCGTAGAATTTTGTTTGATCTGTGTTAAAATAGTCTATATTAACAGGGTTAGGACAAGCAGTTAGAGCAAAAAAGAAAAGCATAGATGTAGCTACAAGAAAAAGTTTTTTTCTCAATCTTTTATTACCAATAAATAAAGCACTAATAATAACTATCGAAAAAAGGAATATTGGTAATGTATCGAAAGGTATTTTAATTTTTCTTTTAAAAATTGGTAAAGTAAAATTATTTGCAGAAGTTGCTTTATCAAATTTTAAATCGCGAAAACCAATCAAAAGAACTAAAACATTTGCATTATCTGAAGTTGTAGGGAAAGTCTTTATAGAGTTATCAATACCTTTTGCCCTTTGAGCGTTTAACTTAGAAATCATCTTTTGCATTTCCCCTTGGTTTACTAACTTCTTTAAGTAATCAGGATGTGGAGGCATAGCCATAGTATTGATTGAAAAGAAAACCAATAAAATAATTGATAAAATAACAACACTTTTTACTTTTTGCATCATTTCTCCTATAAATTAAAAGAATATTAGCAAAAATTTTATAAATTTTATAAATTTGTCAATATCTTTTTTAAATTTTTTTTGTATTTTATCATTTTTAGTTAATATTTTATATATTATCTTAGGGATTCGCCAATTTTGTTTTCTTTTCTTAAACAGTATATTGGTCAATATTTTATGTATTATATTAGGGATTAGGAACGAGCTAAAATTTGAACAACATTGTTTTTAATTAATATTATGTTTTATTTTATCTTAAGAAAGTTTTCCAAATTTTGTTTTTTAACAGCTTAAAGTTAGTTATTATTTTATATACTATTTTAAGCCATTTTCATTAAAAAATTGGCTGTATTTTTTATCACTTATTTTGATATGATTTGTAAGCCAAGTCTGTAAAAATGTTATTACATCAATAGTCAAAGCAATTTCACTATTTTCATAGCTTTTTTTAAATTCTGAAACCTTCTTTAAAAAACTATAATGCTCAAGTTTATGATTTTCTGTTTCTGGATAATTAAATCTATCAAAATATTTTTCTTCTGTTGAAAAATGCTTTTCAACATACAAAAATAATTCGTCTATAATTTTTGGTAATACTTCTTTTCCTTGACCTTTTTTCATAGCTTCATAAAGTTTATTGATTAGATCAAATAGAGCCTGATGCTGAGAATCAATCTCTTTAACATTAACGCTAAAACTATCGTCCCATAATACTAATGGCATAAACATCCTCCTAATTAAAATGAAAATAACTTAATCATAATATAATCAGTTTTAAATATATGGTCAAATTTTAATATAGATTTTTTTTCTGAATAATAGATATGCTGATATAGATAATATCAAAAAGAAAAAGGAAAACTCCAATAATATGACCTCAAAAGGAGCTGTTAAAAAAATCCTTTGGTTCTGAGGTATAAAAGTAACCCCTAATAAAATCATATGCATAAGATATAAAAATAAAGGATTATGGCCCCACCATATTAAAAAATTTAATTTTAAAAATTTAATTTTAGTAATTAAGAAAAAGATAAATAAACAGATACCACTAATTGATAGACTAATTAAAATATAACTTATTGATACCCTATGTTTGCTAATAGGGAAATATCGTGATATGCCTATACCAAATATTAAAAATAATATACATACTATTAAGTAATAAAACTTTTTAATTTTATCATAATAAAATAATTCAGCAAAAAAAGTGGAAATTATTAATAATGAAGCCCAACTAATAGAAGCTATTAAACCTCCATGTGCTGATTCTAATATTATTTTTAAGAAAAACTTATCCATTATAATCTGATAGAAAACTAATAACGATATACCAATAAATAATCTAAAAAATTTATTCATTTTAATGAAAATTAGAGTAATAAGTCCAGCTGCTCCGATAGCTTGTAAAACCCCCCAACATCCCTGGGATTCATTTTGAGCCATAATTGCTGCTCCTGCAGTAAAAAAAGAACCTATTCCTATAATGGCAAGAAACCTTGAAATAAAATGATTGTATATATAATTAATCCCTTTTTCTTTTAACCTTCTGTCAAATGAACTTCTATAAGTCAATCCAATGGCAAAAATAAAAGCCGGGGCTATAAGATCGGTTATGGTCAAACCAATATCTTCAGCATGTTTTAACCAAATTGGTGTCGATCTTCCAGAGGCAATGAAATTAACAAAAACCATTAATATTATTGTAAAACCTCTAAAATAATCAATTTCAACTCTTCTTTCATTTCTAGCAATAACGTTTTGAACATAAGAGTTTTGAAGGTCAGTTTTGTTTTCCATTTTTATTATTCCTATTGTTTTTATATTTCCTTAGATATAATAAGTTTAACTTTTATATTAGAGGTCACAGAGATTTTTATAGAAATAAATTTTTTTATTTTTATCTTACAGGTAATATTTAATTATATAGAAAAATTCAACCTCTTTTGGTAAAGATAAATCTATATATATTATTATTTTTATTTTTATACTTTTTCAAATTTACCTTCTTCATTAATCTTATAGCAAATTTTTTCTTTATCTTTCCCACATGATACAAAAACCATTTCACCTTCCTTAAGGCATATTTCTTGTTCATTAAAAGCTATATAACTGTCAACAAATTTAACAATTTCACCTTCTTGATTAATAATTGCAACATACGGATAAAATCCCAAAATTTTATTATAGATCATAAATAATACTCCTTCAAAAATTATTATAATTTTTTTGATAATAATGATCAAGTGTTTTAACCTGACAATATTCTTTACGTCTTGCATCCATAGTTTCTCTTTTCTTATGTAATAATTTTTGTTTTAATTTCTTTAAAGCTCTTTAACTTTTATTAAATTATCAAAAATTCTTATTGCTGTTTTTCTTCCTTCTTTCATTACCGCATATTTCACCTCCCCCCAACTATCATCTTGTGGGCATTCTGGAATTTCTTAGTCATAAACTTCCTTTAAATCCCATATTTGAAGGCTAAAACATTAAAAATGTTTTAAGCATTTCCACCCCCTATCTTCCTTTAAATCCCATATTTGAAGGCTAAAACACTTCAAGCTTATCTTCTGCTATACCAGTAATTGGCTTTAAATCCCATATTTAAAGGCTAAAACTATTGGTGCCGACTATTTGAATATTGGTTCTTTTCAACTTTAAATCCCATATTTGAAGGCTAAAACAAAATATGTAGATAAAACACCAGCCGAAATTATTAACTTTAAATCCCATATTTGAAGGCTAAAACTTTAAAATCCCCAAAGATTTCCGTGTGGACTGGTTCCTTTAAATCCCATATTTGAAGGCTAAAACCTAATAATAAGTCACCAAAGGACAAAGGATTTAGAAACTTTAAATCCCATATTTGAAGGCTAAAACTGAGGACCGCACCGACTATAATCCCTTCCCTTCTTCCTTTAAATCCCATATTTGAAGGCTAAAACTTAAAAGAAATAAATTATATAAGGGGGGTATATGAGCTTTAAATCCCATATTTGAAGGCTAAAACATATAAAAAAAACGAAATAAAGCTGGAATTCAAAAAACTTTAAATCCCATATTTGAAGGCTAAAACTGATGCATACGGTTCGATTAATTATATTTCAGTACTCTTTAAATCCCATATTTGAAGGCTAAAACATATAAAAAAAACGAAATAAAGCTGGAATTCAAAAAACTTTAAATCCCATATTTGAAGGCTAAAACAAGGGAGTTTATATGAGAGTTTTAAGTCTTTTTGACTTTAAATCCCATATTTGAAGGCTAAAACAATATAATTATCAGCACAATGTGCTTCGTAACCATATCTTTAAATCCCATATTTGAAGGCTAAAACTGAGTGAAACTTATGAGGTTAATGAAGAGGCTCTCGACTTTAAATCCCATATTTGAAGGCTAAAACTCCAGATATTGTTTTTGGTTTAGGTTTTTTATCCATCTTTAAATCCCATATTTGAAGGCTAAAACTCCCTCGCACCGCTACTTGAATAATTTGTAGTTGACTTTAAATCCCATATTTGAAGGCTAAAACCACATAAGGAAGCGATTGCCCAAAGAGACGAACATTCTTTAAATCCCATATTTGAAGGCTAAAACCCATTAAATTTTTAGTGATATATATAAAAAAATACTTGCATAAATTCAACAAAATATTGCTATAAAATCTCGAAGTGGCGGTAATGCATTTCATCATTTTACTTATCTATATAATATTTGCATTTGGATCAAAATCAATACCAATATTTTCTCTATCAAGATTATTTTTATTTACAAGTTTATAAAACACAATATAATCCTCTTCTTCCTTTATTATTTTTTTCAGAGATGTTTTTAATGCAAAATACTTAGATTCACTTAATTCTCCTTCAAATACAGATTTTTGAGTATGATGTAAATATTGCCTACACTTTTTCATAACTTTTGGAAGCCTTTTTTTCCCTTCTGAAGTTAATGTAGATATGTCATAAACAAGTATAATATACATATTACCACCATATCTTAAATGATTTGTATATTTCTTCACCAATTAAATGCTTAATAATTTTATATAATTCAAGCGTAATTATCTTTTCATAACTAACTTTTCTTTTTAATTTTCTATGAAATACTGTGGTTTTCAATTTATCATCATAAGCTTTAACAACTATCTTTCTCCCATCTTCCTTTAAATAACAATAATTTAAATCTTTATCAAAATTTTTTTCCGTAATTTGATTGTTATTTAGCAAATCAAAAATTATTCTATCTCCAAAAATTGGTTTAAATATTTCAGCAACATCAAGTGCCAATGAAAACCTTCTATAAAATGGTTCATGTAAAAAACTAATCGTGGGATTTAATTGTGTATGATATATTTCTTTTATCACACTTGTATAAACAAGGCTATTTACAAAAGAAATTAATGCATTAATACTATTATCTGGTGGATGTTTTACTCTTTTTGTGAACTCAATATCCTGTTTTATAATTGATGAAAATGAATTATAATATACTTCTCTTGCATTGCCTTCTATCCCCATAAGAGATTGAATATCTTTTTGTTCATCTATTGATTTTATATAATTTTCTAGTTTTTCTAATATTTCACTATTAACTGAAGGATACCTTTTAATGTTATAGATAAAGCCATGCATTGCTGCTCTTACAAATTCTTTAGCCAAATAAATCCTTTTATCTTTATCTATATAATGTTCTGCTTGTTTTACAATAACCTCTCCAGATAATAAATTTTCTCTTGGATAAAAACTACCTGTATACCAACCATAATAATTATAAAAATGTAATACAATCCCTTTTTGGGCGAAAAAATTAATTGCCTTAGTATTCAAATCAATCTCTCCCAAAAGATATAAGCTATCAACATCTTCAACCGGGATTGGTATATTTCCATCCGAAGTTTCAATAAAAATTGAATTATCTTTGCGGCTTATTCTACCGCTTTTAAAAATGTAATAGTCTTTCATAAATTTCTTAAATTATATCTAAATTTTAAATCTCTTTATTTTATTTTTGAAAATTTAAGTTTTACGAAACCATTTCCAATTGTTTCATCACCTCCAACTTGAATGACTTGATTATTATTAACTAATTCTTCCACCATTTCCAAAACCTTTTTATTATCTTTACTTTTATTATCATTAGAATTTTTTTCTTGATCACCCGATTTAAACTTTTGATCACTCACAAATATTAAATTATAAAAAACAGATTCTGAAGGCACCATCTCAATAGTAAAAAGGGCTTTATTTTGGGCTGTACCAGTTGTTTGATCTATTTGAATTCTCGTTCTTACCTCAACAGCATAATTAACTAAATCAGCAAATACATTATCACTAACAACTGCAAATCTTTTGCATAAATTATTAGTAGTGTCGGTAGCTGGAATAAATTCTTTTATTTTATTTATAATATTATCTAAACTAATTTGAGAATTCATTACATTAAATACAAACTCCTCTAAACCTACATTACTGTTATCAATTTTTAATTTGGAATCACTATAAATGATTATTTTGCTATCATCAGCCAATTCTGGTATAGAAAAATTATCTATATTCTTTCCCGCGCTTGCCAAGTCCTCTTTTAACCTATTCAAGATATATGGACAGGTAATCCAAGCAAAAATATTTTTAACAGATCGTACAGGGTACAAAAGTATCTTTGCATCTGTAAAAGCTATACAGGATGAAGCTTCACTTCCATTTTCAGGACCAAAGATTTTGTTTATTTTATCATCATTATCCCAATTTCTTTTAGCTAAAGCTCTAAAGACTCCTTTAAGCCCACTTCCAGCCATCATTGGAAAAGATGTATGTCTTTCCCTTTGTACTGGAAGATCAATATATGAAACACTACTCCCAGCCCCAGTATGAATTGGTGTTAAAGCATAATAAGTAATCAAAGAACTTTCATTAAACATAATAACCTCCATCCCATTCTATTTTATCAAAACAAGATTTGATCCTATAAAAGAATCATTTTGATTTAAAAATGTAATAATATGATTATTGTTAATATTCTCTTTTAGATAAACTACAGAACCAGGCTTTATTGACCTAATTGTCTTTTTTCCATATTTATCTTTGTTATATTTTGAGTTTATCCCACATATAAAATAACCATCAATTACCCCAGTCAAAAATGAATTAAAATAATCTAAAATATTATTTCTATTTTGACTTGTATTTTCTCTTTGATAAAAAATTCCTTGAGTTAAAAATAAGATTATTTTTATCTCACTGTTACCTTTATTAAAACCATTAAACAAATCTTTAAAATCATTTATCTCTACACTATATTTTGCTGTTTTTGTTTCGCCTCCTAATTTCAATACCATTGGTTGTTTTTCAAATATTTCTTTAAATTTCTTCTCATTTTCAATATTTTTTTCTCTAAGCAAAGAATTATCACCAAAATCTGGCTCAACCCAAAAAACAAACTTAATATCTTTTTTCAACTGCAAATAATTTACTCTATATAATCCATCTTCTGATTGAACTGTACCAGTAGCATGATCTATACGAATAGAAACCCTTTCATCCCGCACAAATACATCAGTAAACTTTAATAAATCTTCTTTATCAATATTCTCACCATTATACCATTTTTTTAATCCTTCAACACTTATAAAGCCTTTAAATACTTCAAAATCATGACTTTCTCCCTGTTCTGGTTTAACCCAAATTAAAGAATTAATCTTGTTTTCAAGATCTGTATCTCCAATATTTATTAGCTTAAACTGATTTTGTTCATATCTCCTTGCAACCCTAATATTTTCAAAATCTTCTTTCTTTTTTTCTTTAAGTATATCACAAGGGGTTGGGAAATAGATAATACCATTTTTTTCAATAAATGGTCCATATACTGCTTTGTATATTCCCTTATCATTTTGTATTGTATTGCCTTTTTCAGCTACAAACTTTGCATAAACTGCTGCTGCAAAAGAATGAGGGAAAGGTGGAAAAATAGACTTTACATTACTTCCTATGTTAAAAGGTTTTCCACTTCCAAAAAACAAAACATCGTAAGGTTCAATTGTAAATTTAAGCATAAGCTAGCCTTCCAATTTAGTTTTATAAAAATTTTTAGCATTTTCATAATAACTTAAAAATACTTGAATCTTATCAAAAAAAAGATTCAAATTTTCACTTAGTAGATCATAATTAGTCTCATAATCATGAGTTATGGTATTTCTAATTCTTCTGAATTCTTGCCATTCAGAAGCTTCATTGATAATTTTATACTTCTCCATTTTGTGAAGAACATCTAAAAAAGTAAGTTCTTCTGTATTTTCTCCCATCAAAAGTATTAATTGCCAAAAAATTTTACCTAAAGTCTCTTGAAGCTTAGAAAACCTAAAAGTTAAAGTATCAATAAGAGAAATATCTTTTTCATTTAAGCTTATCAAAATTTCTGATGTAAAAGGATAGAACTTATTTGATTTTAATAAATTTATAGCCCACTGAACCATTTTTTTATGTTTTTCACACTCTACAAAAAGATTTTCAACAATATTTTTTTCATTCATATCTCAATTCCTTCCTCTAAAGCAACTTTATGAATAAGTTCTTTTTTCATAACTAATGGATTAAAAACAACAAGATCAGTTTTTTGTTCACCTATTTTTAAATCTAACTCAGCAAGAAATTTTATCTTATTTTTTGCTATTTCTTTAATAGAAAGTTTAGTTTCTATATAAATATCTATATCTCCACCTCTTTTTTCTAAATGAGCTCTTGAACCAAAAATGAATACTTTGCTATCCTCTCCAAAAAATTTCTTTGCCAATTCTTTAATTGCCTTTATTTCATAATCCGTTAATCTAACTGGCATGGTGTATCCTTGTATTGGTTTTTTATTTTATTCAGTAAAAAAACAAAATCTAAAAGTAAAAATTCCTTAATTTTTTTAAAAATTTCTCTGGCTTTTCGAGAAATATAAATATGTCCTATTTTAAAAACATAATTATCAAATATATCCCTCAGATTATTAACAACAATGCCAATATTTTTCAGATATATTTTTATAGTTCTCCATGCAAGTTTATAAGTTAGGTTAAATCTTTTTATCGTTTCAGATGTTTTAAGATAATTCTTAATTTGAAAGATGGTTTTTTTAAGGATTTCTACCAAATTTTGATAATAAAAAATATTGTTGCTTACTAGCATTTATTTTATCTTCGTCAATAAATTATTACTCTTCAAACTATCGATAAAATTATCAATAGCCAGCCATATATCTTTTGGTAAATTCACCTCTTTACCTTTAAACTCAAGTCTGGAATTATTTGGTTTGAATACGGATTTTGCTACAATAAAAAAACCTTCATAATTATTACTAGAAGTTTTTAAAATCTTTATCATTAAAGGAGATGCTCTTCTTAAAGTTTGTTTTTCTCTATTATTTGTTATTTCAACTAGGTCTATTTTATCACCATATCCATTTTTGCTAGTTTTTGGATTCGTTAAAGAAGAATAAAAAAAGATCAAAGGCAATCCAAAAATTGCTCTTTCAAATACAGGATTTTGTATATTTTGGTTTTTTAATATATTTTTGGCAGTATCATAATCTGGTTTTCTATAACTTCGATACGCCATTATAAGAAAGCCCATAAAATCAAGGAGATCTTGCCATGTATTTATATTATTAACTCCCCAACTATTTTTTAAATATTTTCCGCATCTTTCTTTTTGAACAGTAGTTAGCCAATTTGAAAAATTTGAATAACTTTCTTTATTAACTTTATTAATTCTATAAATTTTAAAATTATCACTAAAAACATATGGTATTAAATTTCTTGGATTAGATTTTATTATTTCTCTTATTTTATTTAAATTATCAGTTATCCATTTTTTTACATCGTTCTGATTATTGTTAATGTTAAAACTTAATCCAAAACAATTATTTGTTATATCTTTGCATTCACTTTCAATCTTTTCTATCATCAAAGAACCAAAGCCTCTTCTACTTCTAGAACCAAAATTTCCAAGATTAAAAGCAAACCATAATGTTGCAAAGAATTTTTTGATATATTCTTCTTTTAAATTTGGAAAAAATATTACTTTAATATCAAAATTCTGATTGAATTCTATGTATTTTCTTCTTGGTTTATTTTGTTTGTTATTAAACCTTTGATCAAGAGAAAAACCCAAATAATTAATACCCTTATCTTGTTTAACTCTACCGTCACTATCAAACTCCTTTTCAAATTCATTATAATTTAACTTTTGAGAAATAACTAGCTTAACTCCACCTTTATTTGAATTTTCACCACCCCATCCAAATATTCTTTTTTCATCTTCAAAACTACCACCCGCTGCTCTAAACCACCATCTTAAAATTCCATTTATACTTTGTGTTCTCAACTCTGCCTCTTGTTTAGCATCGCCCATAAAAAGTGGAGTTATTACTTTAACAGTTAAATTTGCTTCTTTCATAAAAATTACCCCATATTTAATTTTTTGATTTCACCCCTGCCACAAATCTTGCAATTACAAACATATTGGTAAAATCTTCTGGTTTCATCTTATCAAAATGTTGAAGCATCTGTTGCTCAAAATCTTTATCTTTTTTATTAGATTTTTTATGGGCATAAATCCTTAGAAGTTCATTTTTTAAAATATTTTTTACGTTTTCATTATTTTGTCCATTAGAATCATAAACACTATTTACAACATTCATAAAATCATAAGCAAACTTTGTTGATAGTTCATCTGTTTCATATTTGCATACAATATCATTAAAAAAGTCTTTATCATCCCATTTCATTCCAAAATATCTATCATATCCACCACCAGTAACATATTTTATACAAACAGCATTTTTGCCATATCTATTTTTAGCCATCTTTTCAGCATCTCTAACCTCATATAAGGATAATTCTAAAGGATACTTATGATGAACAAATACAATTCCAGCACTCATTGATGCATTTAAATTATTACTCAAAAGCATTTTAAACTCATTATTTAATTCGCAAGCACAATCCAATGCATCTTCAACTGGCAAAAATGCTAAAATATCATCACCTCCGGCATAAATAAGCTTTCCATAATATCTACCCTCAACAATTTCTCTGACTTTGCTTAAGGCAAACTCGGAAAGTTTTCGTGAAAACAGGTTATGGAAGGAAGGAGACATCGGATGTTTAGAGTTAATTAATTTTTCTAATTTTTTCCTATCTTCACCTTCTGAATAAAATACTAAACTTTCTTTTGCTTTATCATGTATCAAATTTCCAATTTTTGGTAAAAACTCTCCCTTAAGCCATTTTCCCATATTATCTCCATCCATTGCCAAAATGGCATAATAAACCGGTGGATCTATTTTTTGCTCTTTAAGAAACTTTTTCATTTCTTTAATTTTATTCTCTTCCAATTCAATTCCAAATTCCTTTTTCAAGTAGTCTTTTCTATATGATGATTCCATTAACCATTGTCCATCAATAGAGTAAAGCTTATGATTTTTTAAAGCTGGAACACTTTTTATTTCTGGAAGATTATGATTAAAAATTTCATTGTATTTTTTAACAAAGCTATCGATAGTATTAGTACTGATCTTTGATTTATATTTAACCGTAGCCATTTCAGATGTTGATGGGAATTGCACCTTTTCACTTAAATCCAATTCCTTTGTCATAATATCTGGTAATAATCTTTTAAACAAACAAACACCACAAAGCTTTTCAGTTTCTGATACATAATGATTACTAACGAGTAGGTTCCAGTTATTATTTAAAGGCAAAATATCATATTCGCCACAAAGATGGCACTTTTCGCCAGTTTGAGGTTCAATAACAACAAAATCTTTTATCATTTTACGAGAAGCTAAGAATCTTTCAGTAAGTTCTACAAGTAAAGAGTAAGCATTCCCAACATTTGCATTTCCATAATAATGATGATCTTTAATTATTTTAATTACCTCAAGTAATTCATTTTCACCAATAAGGTTTTTATATTCATTTATAATTGTATCCACATCACTATAATTTTCTTTATACCATGGCAAAACAACCCAGTAGATTTTTAGATAAGAAAAGATATTGTCTTTTATTTTATCATTATGACTTGATAATATTTCTTTTAATTCTTTTGGTATTTTGTTTAAGAATTCATTAACAGTGTTTTCTATAGCATTTTTGCATTCTTTTGCTATCCTTTTTGATTCATTGTAAGGAACAATAGCTAAAAACCTATTAGGAAAATTCGCGATAGTAATTTTATCAAAGTAATTTGAATTTAAATTATAGTCTTTAAACCAATTATTATCCTTAAAATTATTTAATTTTTCTTCATTCATTTCTTGTCTGTCTTTTAGCCATTTATCCACTAAAGGTTGCCCTAACAAATTTGGAAATATGATATGATCTGGTCCATATTTTTCTATCACCACTTCAATAGCCTTAAAAATTAAATAAGAAAGTAAATAACTTCCAGCCCATAGATCAGATGTCTTTCTAGCTGTTGCTATAAAAGACTGAACTGGTGCTAAGGTGAAAAGTAAAAAAGATGGTTTATCAAATTGAAGGCTTGTCGCAATTGCAGATGTTTGAACAAGGTGATCATAAATAGAATGATTGGGAGTTCTTGAATCAGCAGGATGAGTATTTATCCAAGGAAAAATTTCTGGTAAAAATCTCCACAGGAATAGAAAAGAAAGTTTTGCTCTTTCTTGTTCATTTGAAAAACTTAATTCACCAAGTTTTTTAAAAATGTTTTTCACTTCATCATGATTTTGTGGAGAACCAATGACAATTAGATTCCCAGAAAATGGGTCGATATATTTTACATTTTCAAGAAAAACTGCAGAATCTTCATCAAACTCTTTTTTTATAATTTCATCATCAATTTTTGGGGTAAGTACTATTCTTGAAACGGTACATGCTAATTTATTTGCTTGAAAAACCTTGTCATCTTTTATATCTTCAGATAAAATAAATCTGAATAAGTTTTCTGCTACTTTTTCATGCGAGTCTGTTTCTTTAATCTCATTTATATTTTTAAATTCTAAATTATCTTTATTACTCATAGCCCAGATCTTATGAATTGGGTCATGAAAGAGAGCTTTGAGTTTTAAGATGTAATCAGTTTGATTTGTATCTGGCATTTTAGATTCCTTTAACCCTGGATTTTAATATTTTTGCAATTTCACCTAACTTGGTCTCATCATACTTTAAGCAAATATCATTGTTTTCTTTTTTTAATAAGGTTATAGTTCTTTCAAAACCAGCATGAGCAAAGAAATTTCTTTCAATCAGATTGTCATTTCCAGCTTGATGTAAAATATCATTCAATTTTTTAAAATCTTCGTTATCTTTTATATTTAAGGGAATGTTTTGATTTTTAAAGGTATTAGATAGTTCATATTTTATGAGCCCGCTTTGTATGTTTAAGTTTAGATTTTCATATATTTTTGTTGTATTATCAAAAATTTCATTTACAGTAATGCATTTTTTAGAAATTTTATTTTCTTGGATTTTATTTATTAAACCTCTCAAGAAAAATAGTGATAAAATAGTCTTTATAAAAAGTTTAAATTCGAAGTTTGGTGACTTTATAAAGTTTTCTTCAATTTTATTAATCATCATATCAATAAATTCTTTTATAAAGTTTTGAACATTATCTAAAGAAGGAAAATCAAAGTTATAAAATGCTAAAGGAATCGCATTTGCAAATGCAGAATACAAAATCAAAAAATTCTCAAGCAATTTTAAAAGGTTATTTTTTAATCCTCTATCTTTTCCAAGGTTGTGTTCAATAATTTTTTTTGGTAATCCTTGTGATAAATCTTCATTACTAATCGGCGAAGAAAAAAAGGCTTTAACTTCTGATTTATATTTATAAATATTACATCCTGTTGTACTAGCACTTCCTATAATAGGATCTGTGTAAATAATAAAACATTCTAAAGATTCATTACTAAAGGTAAAAAATTTTTCCAATGTTTGAAAATACCGCAAGGCTTCAAGTAAAGCTGCTATATAAATATTTAAACCACTTGATATATCTATATAAATATTTTTATATCTGAAATCATTTTGAATATACTCATCAATTAATCTTGCTAAAATATATAATACAACATCTTGAATATTTGTTTCAAATTTAATATCTTCATATACCCCTAAAGAATGTATACAAAAAAATGAATCAACTAATTTGGAATGAGGATGATCTTTAAAAAAGACTTGTGGTTCTTTTAAATAGCTTGCTTTGCCATCATCACTTGTTAATATTTCATTTATTTTTTTATACCACCCATTTTCATTTCTACCTTTAAAGATGCTATTTAAGGGAAGACTAACAGGATATAATAAAATGGCTTTTACATTAGGACTTTTATCACTCAAAATATTCTTTAAAGCAATTGATGATAAAGGAGCCTCATATTCCTTATTATCAAAAGTAAATTTTATTTTATTATTAATATTTGTATCTAATCTTCCAATTTGTAATATTAATGAATCATATTTATAACTCATACCTTACTACCTCCCCTATACTAAACTCCTTGTTATGACTTTCCACAACTACAGCACCATCAAGCCTTGGGTCATAAATTGCAATTGCCTTACACGGGTGAAAATGATGCACCATAAAAGCATATAACCATATTGGACCACGGCCAGATAAGATTACAAGTTTGTTTGAAAAACCTTCCTTTACAGGATCTGGCAACTTTATACTTTTCAAATCTTCTGGTTCCAAATTTCTTGTTAGTTCAAATTCAATCAGAGCTTTGTTTTCATTTTGCTTAACATTATACCTTAAAACTTCCATATCCTAACCTCGTTTTTGAACCAACTCCATAAAATGTTAATGCTTCTTTTAAAATATTTTCAAAGAAATTATTATTTTTATTTTGTTTAATATTATCATTGGCGATAATATTATCTATTTCTCTTGATATGTTATTATTTTTTTTTATTTTTTTATCATTAATAATAATATCATCTTTTTTTATCTTATCCCATCTCCACTTATCAAATAAAACCACAAATCTAAAATCAACACCTTCTTTTACAGTCAAAAAGAAAATTGGTGTGGGATTTTCCCAATCAGCAGGTGGCGTTTTGCCTTCTGGATCAGAATAGTAGCCTGAATAATGAGGATTCATAATATCGAGTTTGAATAATTTATTGTTGTTTTGATTATTAGTATTAGAATTACCAATATTTGGATATGCGTCCAAAAATAAAAGTAAACCTTTGAAATCTTGAGCACCGAAAAGGAGTTGGTAAGGTAGTATCTTTTCATCATCTACCAAATCACCATAAAATTTTTTTTGAAAATCATCTAAATCAGCCTCATTAATATTTTTTTCTTCCACCAATTTCCAAAAGGCAACCTGCCTGCACACTCCTTTTAAACTACTTGCTGGAATATAAGGAACTCCCCAGATATGATGTAAAATTAAAGAAGTCTCAAAAACATGGGTCGTACCAAGACCACAGACAAAAGGGGTTTCGGATGTTAATAAACTATCATAGACACTCAAATAACCTTCTTTAGAATTTTGGGTTAAACTGTTTTTTATCAAGCTAATTGAATTTTGAATATGAGCAGTAATAACTGACGAAAATTTTTCAAAAGAATTTAATATTTCTTTTTTAAAACTCCTATTAGAAAAATACTCATTTTTAATTAGTTTATTTAAAGCTAATGAATTATTGGTTATATTTCTAAAGTTTATTCTGTTGTAGTTATAAACAAAATTCGATAATTCTCTGTAATTATTCATCTGTGTTCTCCTATTTCATCTCAATCTCTACCATTCTTTTAAGCCAATTCGCAAAAGCCATCGCCTCCATTGTTGCAAGCCGCAAAGTTGAAAAATCGCAAGATAATAAAGACTCAAGAGCATCGTTATTTTGAGAATTTTTATTATATCCTTTTTGGTTTAACCATTCATTAATTGTATTATATACTGATTCACTTTCTTTCTTTGATTTTAAAAATGCTAAAGTTGGTATTAGCCCATTAGTAGTAATCATTGCTGGTATTTTTTTTGCTGTGGTGGCATATTTATTTTTTTCTTCAGAATCTATGTTTTTAACTTTTTCCAATGCAAAACTTGCTCTCTCTTGATTTAAAGATTTTAAATTTGACATAAAGACCTCCAATAATTTATTTTATTTTTAACAATAACAAAATTCATAGTAACTGCATTTTCGGCAGTAAGGTTTGTTGATTATTGTTGGGGGTTGTATAAATTTCAAAATCTGCTCTATATTTTCAATCGTTTTATCAATTTCAATTCTGTCATTATTATCTAAATAAACTTTAATTATTCTTTTCAATTTTGGATAATCAATCTCTGCATATTTCACTTCAATTCCTAATAACTCAAGAACATAAAGATAATATTTAGCTTGCCAAATATGCAACTCTTCCATTTTGTTCGATTTTTTTACCTCATGTATAACCCTTCTTCTTTTATCAAAAAAATCTAAAGATAAATCATGATCTCTATTTCCTATATGAATTTCATGACTTTCCCTAATATAAGTATTTTCAGATATTATTTTACCTATATAAACATCTTCTGATGTTTGTTCCATATTAATATTATGGGCAAATAGCCATAAATGTCTTGGACAGTGAAAATAATAATTTATATATGTTCCAATCAAAAGATATTACCACTCCTATCTTTGTTTTCAATTACATAAATATCATCTGTCCAGCGTAAAAGTTTCTTTTTTTTCTGTTGGTCTTTAATGTTTGCTTCTTCTATCCATTGAGAAATTTTATAATTATAATTTTGTACAAATTGAAAATAGGGAATATTTATTACAAATTCTGCAACAATATCTCTCTTAAAAAGGGTATAGTTGATTTTATCTTGTTGCACAAAATAATTTATTTTGGATAAAAAATCATCTTTCTTTGACTCATCGACAACAGCCACATTGACAATCTCTCTAAAAATTCTCTGAGCCTCTTCTTTTCTATCCGACATAAATCCAGCATCCAGAATATCAAGAGTGGTATAAAAATCGGATAAATATTTTCCATTTGGATCGACTAATTCATAGAGTTTGTCAACTAATTCATATTTTTGGTATTCAGAAAGAAGAACAGTGTTCAAGTTTATTTCGTCTATTTTAAATTCTTCTTTCTTATAGTAATTTTCAAGGTTTATCTGATTAAGATTATTTATATTACCAAAAACTACCAATGTTTTTTCAATTAACTCCTTATCATAAACCCTTCCATTCCCAGATTCATATCCATTCACAAAAACCAATATATTAACATTTGCTTCCTCTGTTTCACTTAATGAAAAGTTTTCTTTATACCTTCTCAATACCCTTCCCATTCTTTGAACCAAAGCATCCATAGGAGCAATCTCTGTATAAAAAATATCAGCATCAATATCAATTGCAGCCTCAACTACGTGAGTTGCAACAAGTATTTTGCCTTCCTTTTCATTAGGATCTTTTGGATTTTTAAATTTTGTTTCTATTTCTCCTTTTATCTCTTGTTTTTTATTTAAAGGAAATTGAGAATGGAAAAGAATAATATTTCCTTCATTTAATGTTGTCCGCGGCTTTTCACTATTTTTTATTTTTATTCTTTCATAAACATTTTTTGCCTGTTTAATTGTATTTAGTATGAGAAGCACTCTTTGATTTTGAGCTTTATCAACTATTTCATTAATAATATCATCTGGTATTGAAAAATTCTCTTGTGAATTTTGATTATTCTTTTGTAAATTTGAAATTTTAATAAACTTTACTTTATGCTTTTTTAAGGTATTATATTTATCCTTTTCTTTTTCATATAAATCTAATTCGGGAATATTAACATTGGGATTTTCTTTACTCTTTACTCTCTCAATAATTTGATCTTTTATATACTTAGGCAATGTTGCTGTCATCAAAAGAAACTTTCCACCAATTCTTGAAATATCTTCTATAAATTTTACAATAATTGCTGCTGCTTTTGGATTATAAGATTGAACCTCGTCAATTATAAGTCTTGAATATGAAAATGTAGCATAAATCTTTTCATATCCTGGAGGTCTAAGTCCATATGGAAAAAATTGATCACCTGTAGAGATAATTACCGGATATGCTAACTGTTTTGAAACCTCATAAGTTTTAATCTTTTCCAAATCATTATCATTTTTTATCAAGTACACATCAGCATCGGAATGGAGTAATCCGGTTTTATCATCTCCAAACACTTTTTTAACCCTATCAAATATCTGCTCAACAGCAGTCCTTAGTGGCAAATTATAAAAAAATTTTTCACCATTAGACCATAAAAAGGCAAATTCTGTTTTTCCACTGCCTGTAGGAGCGATAAAGATGAGATTATCATTGTACAGTTTTTCATTTTGATTATCATAGAGAGTTTTATATTGCCATAATTTATCTTCACTTATGTTAATAAAATCAATTATCTTTCCCTTTATTAAGTCTTTACTTATTGATTCAATTTCAATCTCTAAATTATTTTCATTTTCTTCCTCACAATATGAAGCAAAATGATCACATCTTTGCAAAAATCCACTGATTAAAATCCATCTTTTTTTCCCTTCTTCATCCAGTTCAATTCTTTTTGGCATCCAGTAAAATTGATAAGGAGGAATAACATAATCAGAAAAGGAAATACCATTGATAAGTCCATCGAGCATAGTGTTATTAAATTCAATTAAATCTTTTATTTCAGATTCTCCATTAAATTCATTGATTAAATTTTCCTTTAATTCTATAATTTTATTCTCCAGTTTACTATTAAATTCTTCAAATGATAACCCACCAAATCTTAACAAATATTCAAGTCTATCTTTCCAATGGTGATAAGCAATAGCCGAAAAAACAAATTTTATATTTTCACCAATTTTTTCTTTAAACTTTTTTTCATTTATAAATAATATAGAAAGAAGAGAATGATAAATATCAACAGTTATTTCGTAAGGTGTATAATTAATGTTTTTGAGACATCTTATTTGAAAATAAGGCAGAACCTTGCCGATATCATGAAGTAAAATTGCATATTGAACACTTTTTTTTAAATTTTCATCAATAATTTTGGAATCTATTTTTTTAAAAGAATTAAGTAAATCTTCTGTATGTTGCTTCAATGTTATTCCATTATCCTTTGCCCAAATATTCATTTAACTCTCCTTACTCTCCTCAAATTCACCCAAAAATATTGGTATATTTAATTCTTTATCTATTAGCAAGTTATAACCAAAGATTTTGCCATCATTTAACTTAGCGTTTATAGTTTTATAAATTCTTCTTGCTGTGTGATTGTAATGATTTTCATAATTTTCGATATTCGAAAATGTTGTAAGTCTATAGAGATTACCTTCTAAATCATTAAAATTAATATCAGGAGCATTATTTAATTTATAAATATTATTTGGAATCCAGAAAAATAACTTATAATCTGCATCCCTTCTTTGACAGATTAATTCTTCATCTAATAAAATCTTAGGTTCATTTTGAAATACAATCCAATCTTCAGCTCTACCTAGATGAAGAACTTGAAGTCTATCTACTGGATCTTCAAGCTTATTTTTTAATTTTTTCAATTGCTCTTCTTTATCATGATAGATATAAATATTAAGCTCAACATCCTCAAGGACATCAATGGACATTGGAGCCTGACCCCCAATATGGCAAATATTTCCATTTTTTTCTCTAACAATAATAGACCCATAAGATCCTTCATGAGCTTTCTTTGATAAATTCCGATACCAAATCATCTCAGTATTTTTAACTTTGAATTTCCCAGCTATGGCTATCTTCAGTTTACTAATAACATTTTTATATAAATCATTATTTTGATCATCAACTCCACAGGCATTACAGAGAAAACCTATAACTGTTGAATAAGGAGGTATAGGATATGTGTGTCTTCTTTGGTATGTAAAAGGTATTCTATAATGTGCTTGTGGTTGGTATATATTAAGCCTAAGTATTGGCATGGAGATCTCCTAATTATCTATGATTATTTTATTTAATTTACAAACCTATTTTATTTAAAAAAACATTCCAATCATCTATGATTTCTTCTTTAGGGAACTCAACTTGAAGCCTTTCAGCACAATATATAAATAATTTTAAATTATTATTATTTTGATTATTACAAACTAACCAAGAATTATTAAGACAATCATTTATTCCTATAATTTTTTTGTCCATTAAATCAATATAAGAATGAAAAATCGGTGAAGGCACAGTTACTTCTCCAGCTATCATAAAAAGTGGAACAATTGTATTATCTTCACCACTTGAATGAGAAACAAGCCCATTTTCGATAGATTCTAATATTTGTTTAATTCTTTTTTTCTTAATATCATCAGCAAGTTCGTAAGTAATTTTATAAGCATCCTTGGAGAGTTTTTCTATTTTTATTTTTCCAATTGTTTTAGAATTAACTCCATTTGCATCTTTAACTTCATAATAATCACCATTTTTAAGCACATTTTTTATTATTTTTATATGTGATTTAGCTAATTCAACTGTAAGTTCGTTATTATCATATCTTGGTTCATTTTTCACAATCCACACATCTTTACCAAAAATCTGTGTGTCAATAGTAAAACTAAGTTTATATAATGAATTGTGCTCTTCTCGCTGAAATGGATTTGGAGTTATATCAATACCCTGTTGATTTGCTCTGTTTACCAAATCATGATTAACATAAAAAGCCATATCTTGATTATAATTCCCAATTGATATTGCCTTAGTAATACCAACAGGAGCTTTTCGCGTGATAGACATTTCATTCTCAATCGTAAACATATATCCAAAAGTATCAAGTTCTGCACTTGTAAATATATCATCTTGTGTAATATCAAACTGAGCAACGTTTCCTTGCCCTGTAATTTTTGCTGGTTTCCAGTCATCTGGATAGGCTTTAGTAAGAGTATTAAATAAGTAATGTCTAACTGCTTGCCTACTTATAAATGATTTTAATGATCCATCTATGTTTAATTTCTTTATTGATTGAATATTTCCACCAATCTTCTCATCCCTGTTTAATGCTGCACCATCAAAAATTATTGTACAAATAATGTTCTTCATAATTTTTCCTCCCTAATCATTTTCTTTTGGTTTTATAGCTGAACCTAAAAATGTGAAGATAAAACACTTAAAAAGTTCATCAGAATAATATGGCTTAAATGCTTCTATTAAATCATCTCGCATCTTTTGTTTATTTGTTATAAAAATCCTTGTTATTCCATACATAACATCGCTTTTTTTTCCTGAACGAGTTTGCTCTAAAAGTCTGTATCCAGACTTTTCAAAATATTCTCCAAGATCTTTTTTTAATGAAAAACCTAACCTTTTTAATGATTCTATTAAATCACTTGCATTTTGTCCAGACCAATATTCAAGGATTTTTTTAATTTCTTCATTATTTCCACTTTTTTCATAAGCCCATTCCAAATATTTTATAAACTCTTTTACTTCATTTTTCAATTCCTTATGAAATTGTTCAAAAATTGATTTAAATTGTTCTAAATCTTCAATTTTTTCTTTCTGTAATTCAGAACGAATTACTTCAAGGGTAACTTTTTGTTCATTATCTTCTTGCATATGTTTTCCTCCTTTCATTAATATTGGCATATAATTCTAAAATTTTTTGCGAAACATTTAATATATTATTTTTATTGTGTTCTTTATGTAAAAAGCTATTTACAAGAGCATTATCACTCTTATTTCGATCTTGAGCAGGTTTCATACCTATTCTGATCAGTCTATAAGCAATATCTAAAAGCCTATCCTCCTCGTTATCTAAAAGACTGTCTAACACAGAAAATTCCCCAATTTCAGATAAAAGAGATGCTATTTTCCTATCAGAAATCAAATTTACAGTCTCGTAAGGTAATGAATAGGTATCGATACTATTATTCAATTTAATGATAATTTCCAAATTCATCTGATTCCACAATCCCAACGAAACATTCAGTCTACGAGAATACTCAATAACAGACATAGCTAAAATCTCACTTTTTTGTTTGCCAGCTATCTCTTCTTTACCAAAAAGCTCTTTTACCAATTTATTCATCTCATACATTACCTTAAAAGATAGTGCATTGATAAATATCTCTGAACCATCAGAAAGTTTTGTTAGAGCAAGATGATTATGGATGAGAATAAAAGTACAAAGATGGCAAATTGGAAATTTATCTCTCATATTCCAATAAGCATTTGGAAATTTATCTGATGGACCTAATAATTTGTTATGGATCATATTAAGGTTTTCTATTTTGTTAAAAAACTGATCTTTTTGATCTATATTTTGTTGGTTGTTATGCAAATCTGGATTAATATTTTCTTTTAATATGTATAGTGGAGTTGAACATAATGAACATCCTTTTGAATTATCAATTTGATTAGAAAATTCTTTTACAAAATTTTCAAAAACCCATTTTTGATTGCCTTTTACATCAATAAAATTAGGATAATACTGATTTTTACCTTTTAAATTAATAACTTTACCATTTTCAAAATAATTATCATTTACGTTTATATTTATAAATACTTGATTGTTTATTCTAACATAATTATCATTAAAATTAAATCTATCCCCATTATGATTTTGTAAGTAATCATCTCTTTCCAAATATGACAAAAATCCCACCACCCCCGCATTATAAAGCCAGTTTGATGGATAAAGTGTTATTTCTTGTTCTTGCATTTTACAACCCCTCCATTTTAAAATATTTTTTTACAATTTTTTCTACCTGCACCGCAGTTGCCAATGAATCTTCTGCTTCTTCTTTTGTTGCTTCAACACCAGGATATCTCACTTCAACTGCATAGCTTGAAAGTTCTATTATCTTTTCTTTTAACTGGATAATTTCAGGAACAAAATCTTTACATTTTTCTAAAAGCAAATCAAGATCATGAGTCTTTTCAAAATAAACCTCATTCTCTTGTAAAAGGGCTTTTAAATATTTTTTAACCGCCTGTTGAGAATGAAAACATACCGCATCATAGACAGTATTCTCTGATTTAATTTCCCGCTTTGCAACAAGCAAATCTTTATAAGCTTTATTTAACCATTCTTGTGTGATTTTTTTCATAGCTCTCTACCTTTTTCAAGTATATCCTTAACAAAAAAGTCCCCTTCTTTATACCTTTCTTCTACAAATTTGGGCGTTCTAACAATAATATCCATTGGCTTTTTTAAGTTAAAATTCTCGCTTATTGCTGTTCTAATAATTGCTGCTTGCTTTGGAAATCGCAAATCTGTATCCATAATAATAAACAAATCTATATCACTATCTTCCTGTGTTTTACCATAAGCATAAGAACCAAAAAGAATAACCTTTTTAACACAGAATTTTTCTTTTATAAAATTTGCTATATCATACAAAATCTTTTCCATCGCTTTATCCTCATCCTATAAAACCTTTATACTCTCCTCAATTTCTCTCTTAACTTCTGGAATTCTTATAGTTTGAATTCCTCCTTTCGTTATTATATCCACTTTTCTTTTGAATTTTTTTTCTAAAAATTCAATTAATGCAAAATATTTATCAAGTGAGATTTTATCTAAATCAAATTCAACATATATATCTATATCACTTTCATCATTAAAATTATCTTTTGCATATGATCCAAATATACCAATCTGTTTTATGCTAAAATTCTCCTTTAAAACTTCTTTATATTCCTTTAATTTTTTTATTACATATTGCTTTGTTATCATCCCACCACCCCCGTATTATATAGCCAATTTGATGGATACAGTGTTATCATATTTTTTTCTTCCATATTCATTCCACAACCTCCAACATACCAAAACCCTCACTACGACGAGCACCTATTCCTATATCATAGAAAAGCTGAAGAACATCGGGTTTTGCTTCTATCTTAAAATGACCTTTTATTGCTGGATAGTTTATCATATATTCTTCATGTGATTTTTCGTTTTTAGAACCATGAATAACAGGAATCATAGATATTGTAGATTCATCAATATGAAATTCCATTTTCTCATCTTTATTTAAAAAATTTTTTACAAGTTTTTCAGAACTTATTTTCATACCTTCTATAAATTTTTCTTTGCTAACTTTTTTCATAAGTGAAAATTCTTTATTAGCATTACAAAATTCAGGAATAAGATATTTAGATCCATCATCAGGATCACGAATAAGTAAAGGAGATAAAGTTTTAAAAGAAACAGTATCTTTTGTGATTTTGACTTCTTTTAATAGGTTAATATTTGCAATTTTTTCTATCTTATTTTTACCAAGATTAAAAGGATCTTTTCTCTTAGATATTTTTAATAATCCGTTGTAAAGTCTCATTAAAAATTCATAATCGTTTGTTGAAAAAAATAGATTAATATATTCACCTTCCAATTTAAGTTTTTTATCAACTGGTTTACAAGGCATATAAACTGAAAATGTAAAAGGTTTTATAGTTTTTTCTCCATAATACCTGTGAAAAAAATCCTTACCATCTTCAGAACTATTTTTAAAAGCTTCTTTAAATAAGGAAAGAAAATATTGCCTATAATTAGGCTCAAAATAAGTGTTTTTTTGAAAATAAAGTCTAAAACTTATTCGCATAAGAACTCCTAATTTTTAGATAAAAAAAAATAAAAAATCTTACAAAATCTAGTTTTATTATATCTTAAAAATTTAGTATTGTAAATATTAGTTTATAAATTTCAGAAAAATTCTTTTAATAGCTATAAAATTTTATGGATAAATTATATGTTTAATAATAAATTATATGTTAGTTAAAAAGATGAGTTTGATATAATGTTTGATATAATAAAATCATCTTAAGAAACATTGGAACTAGAAATATAACATGAATATTAAATAACATAAATAGTAAAATTTCTTAGTAAAAATAAAAATAAAAATTATATTAAAAAAGATAAGACTTAAATTAAAACAAAATAAATATAACAAAATATTTAATAAAGCAAATAGAATTTAATAATAATAGATTTGTATTAAGGGGTATTGGTTAATAATAGATAAATCCTTCTGAAGCGTAATGATTTTTCATTTAAAATACAATTTTTTTTAAGGCATACTTTATATTTATAAAAAATTAAAAAAGATAGTTAGGTTTTGAGTTGAATTTTTTTTATAATTCTAATTCTCTTTTTGATTAACCCATATTACTAATTTTATTACTAATTTCTTATGCTTATTATTATTGAGTTTCCTACTGAAATCGCTTAAATATCTACTTCCTTGACCTTTTTTCATAGATTCATAAAGTTTATTGATTAGATCAAACAAAGCCTAATGTTGAGAATCAATTTTTAGCAACATTAATCCTAAAACTTTCGTCTTTTTAACTAATTTTCGCTCTCATAAAAGCACCATCTTGAATAAAATTACCTCGAAAATTATCATCTTTTATCATTAGATGACTATCTAAATCGCAAAATTCAAATGCTCCAGTTCCCAAAGCAAAATGAACACTTTGATTTATTCCTATGCTTGATTCTCCCATGCATCCAATCATTAACTTTTTGTTAGCAGATTTTGCCATTTCAACTATAGCAAGAGCATCACTTATACCAGATTTCATAAGTTTTATATTAATATAATCCACAGAATCCATTTTTATAAGATTCAGAACATCATATTTGGTTTTAGCAGACTCATCGGCAGCAACAGGATATGGGCTATTAAATCTTACATATTTGAGACCTTCAATATCTTTCATATATACAGGCTGTTCAAATACATCAACATCTATTCCTTCCCTGTAAAGTTGATTAACAAAATAAAGAGCTTGCTTCGCAGTATAACCCATATTTGCATCTATTATTATTTTTTTATCTTTGATAATATTTTTAACTTTTAGCATTGTGTCAATATCTTCTTTTAAGTTTTCTCCAACTTTTATCTTTATAAATTCAAACCCATCATCAATAATTTTTCTTATCTCTTTTATTCTATCTTCTACAGTATCAATACCTGCTGTTTTATCTGTTACTATGAAATCTTTTGCCCCGCCAAGCAACTGATAAACTTGTAAGTTAAAGTTCTTTGAAAAAGCATCTAATGTTGCAAATTGTAAGGCTGCCTTTAAGCTGGGAATGGCAAAAAGTTTATCCGTTATATCAAAGATTTTTCTATAATTGGTAATACTTAAATCAATTAATGTAGTTTTAACAAAATTCTCTAAAGCAATTATCATCTCTGGTTTTTCACCATTTACTCGAAATGATGGGGATGCTTCACCAAAACCTTCAATCCCATTTTCACACTTTATTACAACTTCGACATTTGTTGACTCATCAGAAATACCTCCAGTTATATGGAAAGGTTTATCATATTTATATTTTTTGAGTGTAAACTTAACATCTTTTATTTTTAACATTGTAATTTCCTTATTAATTTAATTAATATAGTTTTAACATTTTTAGTTTTAACATTTTTCATCCTGTTTTTCAAAAAAAATAGATTCGCTCTATAAATCTAATTAAAACATTTTTAAATTCTCAATTTTACATAAGTTAAATAATTTATATTTTATTACCTAATTTATCTTTTTTTCCTTTTTTATTTTTTTGGGTAAAAACCTACCAGTTTTATTGCAATATTCTTCCCATTGTAAGCCAAAATACGCACTTAAAACTTTCTCTTCTTTAGGTATTCTTTCGATTAATAAAATGGCAAGACCAAGATTAAAAATAAAAAATATCAATATATTAGAAAGAGCTATAGTTACTCCAAGATGCATAAGAATAAAACCAGAATATATTGGATGTCTTATATAATGATAGGGATCTTTTGTTATAAGTCTATGATTTTCTTTTAACTCTATGGTTTCTGAAAACTCACCGTCAAGTATATAACTTGCCCAACCAATTAATGATAACCCTAAAGACCCTAAAACTATACCCAAATATCTAAATATGATGGGAATTTTAAAATCAAATCTATGAATAAATGGAATTTTTAATATATAAAAAGTTAGAAGAATCACCTCGAATATTATTAGAAGAAATAGAATTATGGAATCTTTTTTTGCATAAGGATCAATAACATCTTCAAGATTTTTTAGCTTTTGCCTTTTCGAAGCAGTTTTTTTAACAGATATTAGAATAATGGTATAAATAATATAGATAAAACAGACAGAAAGAGTAAATACTCTATTCATCAATCTTTCCAAAAATTATTATTCAGTCAATCTGAATATCAAAAATTCTGCTTTTATATCATGTTTATTTTCAACAGCTCGCTCTAAATTTTTAGGAACTTCTACACAATCATTTTCATGGATTGTAAATTTTTCATCATCAATAAACAAATCGATACTTCCCTTAATAACATAAAAAACGACATCAACATCTGCCTTATGTTTTGAAACTCTTCCAAATGGTTCGACAGTGACTCTTGCAATTTCTGGACCGAATGAAGTCTTTATCTTTACAGCTTTGTATTTATCTTTTAATCCAGCTTCTTTAGAAATATCTTCTAAAGAATCAAAATGAAAAATATTTATATCCATATTTTTTCCTAATCTTCAACAATTATAGCTGTTCCACTTGCACTGACCATAAGCATGCTTTGTCCAATCGTTTCATAGTCAAGATCTACTCCCACAACAGCGTTAGCTCCCATCGAATATGCCTGCTGCATCATCTCATTTAATGCAATATCTTTCGCTTTTCTAAGCTCAGATTCATAAGACGCAGCCCTTCCACCAATGATATCTGTAATATTTGCAAAGAAGTCTCTGAAAATATTAGCTCCTAAAATAGCCTCTCCACTAACAATACCAAGATAATTTTTGATTTTTTTCCCTTCAATATTAGGTGTTGTAGATATAACCATATTAATCCTCCTTTATAATATTATCAACATTATCAACTTTTGCATTGGTCTTATTTTTCTTAAATTTTAACTTGAAAATATCAATTGAAATTAAAAGACCTATCCAGCTTATTATTAATAATAAATAAGATAAAAGGTATAAAATTACGCTAATTACTCCAAAAGAAAGAGCCTCTTTAACAGCACTACCAAAATTTATATCAGTATTGCTTGAAAGAGAAAATAGAGGGAAGATAAAGATGATATTGACAAAAATATTAATGAAAATTGAACATATTGAAAATATCAAAGAGATATCAAATAGGTTCTTTTTAATAATTTTTTCCTCAGCAAACACTTTAATCAAAATTAAAATTATAAAAGTCGTTGTTATTATTCCTGGTGAAAAAGATTGATTAAAGCTAACAGAATTATTCATTCTTAATCCTCCTTTGAGATAAAAAAATTTTGAATCTCATTCAATAAAAATATTAAGACTAAATTTTAATTTTACAAATAAAAATTAAAGTTAAATTTTCGATTTTGTAAATTTAGAAATTACTCAAAGAAATTTGGGGGGTATTTCAAGGATATATAAAAATCTGCGGGCGAAGGATTTGAACCCTCACAAACAGAGCCAGAGTCTGTCGTGCTGCCATTACACTAGCCCGCATCTTTTATATAATAAAGACTCAAGAATAAAGAGAAATGAAATAAAAATTCACTTTTTATATATAGAAGTAAATATATATGGAGCTAAAAAATCTATGGCAAAAAAATAAATGCCATCTAATCAATTTATGTCAAGATTATTTTCTATTTATCATCATCAATTGGCGCATTGAATTTATCGCATTTTCATATCCGATAAATAAAGATTTGCTGATTATTGAAAATCCTATATTTAATTCAAAAATTTGTGGTATGCTTGCAATCAAAGGTGTATTTTGATAATCAAGTCCATGACCAGCAGCGATGAGAAGTCCCTCTTCACTTGCTTTCTCTGCTGCAATTTTTACCCTTTTATACTCATGGATAACATCTTTTCCTCTTGCTCTGCTGTATCTTCCAGTATGAAGTTCAATGCCATCTACACCTAATTTTGCAGAAAGTTCAATCGTTTCAATATCTGGTTCAATAAATAAAAATGTTTCAATTTTGGCTTTCTTGTACTCTTTAACAAGTTCTTTTAACTGATCGAAATGTTTTTTTACATCCAGACCACCCTCAGTAGTAACTTCTTCTCTTCTTTCAGGGACAATAGTAACCTTATCTGGTTTGACATCAAAAGAGATTTTTATAACATCTTCTCTTAAAGCCATTTCAAGATCTAAATCTTTAACAACAACTTTTCTTATAAGATAAAGATCTTCATCATTTATATGCCTTCTATCTTCTCTCAAATGGCAAACTACCATGTCTGCACCAGCTGAGATTGTCATAGTTGCCGCTTGGACTATGGAAGGAAAACCCTCTTTTCTTGCGTTTCTTAATGTTGCAAAATGATCAATATTCACTCCCAAACGAAGAGGTAAAACTTTATCCAATTTCTCCTCCTTTTCTATATAATTTATTCTAATTAAATGTTTTTTTTTAATTTTCAAATCTTGTACATACTTTTTTATTAATATTTTTTAATTAAATGTTTTTCTTGTTTTTAACTTTTCAATCTTGCACAATCTTTTCTATTTACTCATAATCTTCTCAAATCTCTTTAGATTTTTGGTGATTTTTCTAATTTCCAGATTCGATAAAACTTATTGTAAGCAGTATATATTCTGGTTTTGTGCTTAATATATTTATATCTGGAATTGCTTTGGGTATTATTTTTAATGTATATACCCCAGGGGATTGAAAATATGTGCAATCAATAACAAAGATAAGATCAGATGAAGATATTTTATCTTGAATATCTTCTGTAACAAGTATGTCTGCATTAAATTTATTTATAGAAAGAGTATAAGAAAACTTGGAATTCTTGTTGGATAGTAAAATAGGAATATCACTTATCGTCTTATAGATACTTAACCGTCTTATATCTATAATAATTTGATTATCAGCAGGAGAAATGATTTTTAGTTGATCATTATCTAGTTTAATAGGTAAAATTAAGGGGAAATTTAATCCATCCACGGAAATTTCTGAAGTCTTAACTGTTTCAAGGCTAGAAAGAATTGAATAAGGTCCTTCAACAATAGCATAAGGAGATTTTGTAAAAGTTAAAGAAGAAACCGAATAACCCTTTTCACACTTCCCAATAATATTTGGCTCGATTTTTACCCTTTTTTTAAATAATTTATCCAAAGTTATTTTAACAGATGATGGCTCAATTTTAACAACTCTAATATTATCTGGTAAATAAGAACTATCCACAACTACCTTATATGTATAATCTCCTGGTTTTTTTGCATCAATATTAATATAAGTTTTAATTATATCTTCATTTACAAGCTTTAAATCTTCAGTTTTTCCTCTTAAAGTTACTTTAATTTTTACATTCTTTTTACTAATTATGAATAGATCTGGAGAATTTATTTTATATTGAAGATCACCGACAACAAGTAGGCTCTGTAATCCAATGTTTGCAATATAGTAAAATAACATTAAAGAAATAAGTAAAGAAATTATAAAAGGAACTGGATGTTCTTTAATATCTTTAAAAAGTTGATTAATAAAGTTTTTAATCCTTCTATCTTTAAGTAAAGGCATCTTTAATCCTTTTTTAACCTCACTCTGTCCTTTTTTTCTTTATATCTTTCATTTTATCTTCTTCTTTGGCTTCTACTTCACTTTCTATTTTGCTTTGTATCTTGTTTTCATTATAGTCAATTTCCTCTTCAATCAAATCTATATTTTCTTCTTCTTTCTCTCTAAAAAGATGTTCAACAAAAGTTGCCTTAAGATTTTGTGGAGGGATGTTCATATAGGGCTTACCATCATCAAAGATAGAGATTTGCCCTGTTTCTTCAGAAACAACAATGGCTATAGCATCAGATTTTTCTGAAATACCAAGCCCAGCTCTATGTCTTGTCCCAATATGTTTTTCAAGAATATTTGAATCAGGTGTAGCATCTGTTAAAGGTAAAATAGCTGCAATAGCTTTTATTCTAAAATTTCTATCTATAATTATTGCACCATCATGAAATATTGATCTTTTATCGAAAAGAAAAAGTATAACTTCTTCTGAAACTTCAGCGTCCCATGAAACATAGCTTGAAATAATATCGAAAAGATTTTCTTTCCTTGCAAAAACAAATATAGCTCCATCTTTCCTTTGGGCTAGTTTTATAATACTTGAAATAATCTTTTGAAGAGCATCTTCATCCTTTTGAGAAGTCAAAATTTTTGAAGTATCTTTACCAACATTCATTAAAATTACTCTTATTTCTGGAGAAAAAAGTATAATGATCAAAAGTAAAATATTGTACAAGAGCTTTTCAAATAACCACGAAATAACAGGGAAACCAATCAATTCCATAATGAAAAAAACTATAAGTATTATAAACAATCCTTTTGCTAGATCAACAGCTTTAGTCTTTTGGATAAAAAGATAGACATAGAATATTACAAATGTCATTGTAATAATATCTAAAAAAGGAATAATGAAATTGCGAAAAATAATTTCTAATGTTTTAATGAAGCTCAAACCTATCTACCTCATATATCTTCTTTCGCAAAGTTTCCATCTGTATTGTTTCTTTAAAATCATGGACCCGTAAAATTGTTGCAAAGTTGGATGCTAAAAGATGTACTGCTAAAGAGCCATAAAGCCTATCCTCTGGATTAACTGGTTCTTCTGTTTTTGATAGAGCTTTTCCAATAAAACTTTTTCTTGATGCTGCATATAAAATAGGTTTTTTCAAAGTCTTAAAAGCTCCTAAATATTTTGTCAAAATTAAATTATCCTTATATCTTTTACCAAAACCAATACCTGGATCTATAATAATATTATCTTCATCTATCCCATTTTCAATACAAAAGCTTATTCTTGATTTAAAAAATTGATATATTTCATCTATTAAATTTTCATAAGTTGGATTTAGCTGCATATTTTTTGGAGTCCCTTTCATATGCATTAAAACTACTGGTTTCCCACTTTCTTTTACCACTTTTACCATATTCTCATCCATAGAAAGAGCTGAAATATCATTTATAAGATCTGCTCCTTTTTCGATGGCGATTTCAGCGACTTTTGCTTTATAAGTATCTATCGAGATAGGAATATCTGTTAATTTTCTAATAAGTTCTATTACTGGTAATATTCTTTTAATCTCTTCTTCCGTAGTAACTGGTTCACTTCCTGGTCTTGTGGATTCACCACCGACATCTATAATATCTACCTTATTTTCTATCATAAGTTCAACAGTTTTTTCAATAGATTTCAAATCAATCTTTGAGCTAATATAGCGAGAATTGGTATAAAAAGAGTCTGGGGTAACATTTATTATTGCCATTATGTAGCATCTATCATCTGGTTTTATCTTACATTTGCCTATTTCTAAGGAATTAAAATCTTTTGTTTCAACCAAATATTTAATATCTTTGCCAAGTTCTTTAAGCTTGAAAGGTTGATTCATCAGTTTGTCAGCAACTTTTTTAAATTGTACTATGCTTCCACAAATCAAAACATCTGTTTTATTTGGATTCATGGTATATGTCTTATATGAAATAGCAGCGTCCATATCGCAGGATAAAGCCTCCTGCTTTAAAATATTTGCTGCTCTATAATCTAGATCCTTTATATAAAATCTTTTAAAATTGAATTTTGAAGCCATATAATCGACGACTTCTTTGCTTACTTCTATATTTGAAAGTTCAGCTTGCAGAGAATAGATATTTTTATCAGACAAATCGTAGATTGTATGGTAAATCACAAATGCTCCAAAGTTATTTTTATTTGTCAGGATTTTGCTTGTTTCTTTTCTTTTTATAAATCTTTTTATTTTTAATTTATTTTATTATTTTATTTCTCTAATCTTTTTATTAAATTTACAAGTTCCTTTGAAGAAAAACCTATAAGGTCAAATAGTTGTTCCCTTGTACCATGAGTTATTAGTATATCTGGTAAAATAAAAGGTAAAATATTTATTTTAAGATTATTTTCCATTTTAACTTTTGATGAAATTTCGTTGAATCTCTGATAGATATATGAAGATGAAGGAGATTCATCAACAACAATTATCTTTTGATTGTTTGATAAAATTTCATTTACATTGCTATCATTAAAAGGTTTTACTTGGCTTATATAATAAAAATTAAAATAGATTTTTTCTTTGAAAAGTTTGATAAATGCATTTTTGCAAATAGAAAATGAACTTCCTACTGAAATTACCGCTATTTTACTTTCATTATGACCATAGATTTTATTTATATCAAAAGGTTTATATTCTACTTTTAAATCATCACCTATTTCATAAGACATCTTCTTTATTTCATCATAAAAAGAATTCGCAACATCCTTTGGATATTGAATAAAAACTGGTAATTTTGCATTTCCTAAAAGTGAAAAAGCAGATTCAACATCTTCGATAAAACCACAATTAAAAAGATTAATATCTGGAAGACCGCAAAGAAATGGATAAATATATAATCCATGATGAGTAGGTCCATCTATACCTACAAGACCAGATCTGTCGATAGCAAAAAAGACCGGTAGATGATTTAAAACAACATCATGATAAACCTGTGAAGCCGCTCTTAATAAAAATATTGAATAGATGCAAACAACTGGCTTTTTCCCTATTTTAGCTAAACCTGCAGCCATAGATACTGCAAGACTTTCTGCTATTCCAACATCTATAAATCTATCAGGATACTCCTTTTCAAAACTATCAAGGCCACATCCATTTTTCATAGCTGCTGTTATTGCATAAATATCTTTATTTTCTCTTGCTTTTTCAACAATAATTCTACCAAACAGGTTTGTAAAGGTATTAGTTGACAGTTTTACTTCTCCTGTCAAAGGATTAAAAGGTGGCGCCGAGTGAAAAAGTTCTGGATTTTCCTCTGCTGGCTTAAAACCTTTTCCTTTTATCGTCTTAACATGTATCAAAATAGTATGGGGAAAATTCTTAGCGAAACTAAAATATTCTATCAGTTCTTTAATATTATGCCCGTCTATTGGACCGACATATCTTATACCAAAATCTTCAAATATCTGTTTTGGAAGAATAAAGTTCTTCATTGAACGGAAAAATTTTACAAGAGACTCTATAATTACTGAATGTCCCTTTTTTTTTAGTTTTTGCTCTAAACTTCCTCTTATATTTAATTTTGTGGCAAATAATGATAGCTTTTTAGTAATAGATGGAACTGTTCTTGATATGGACATACCATTATCATTTAATATAATAATGATCTTTCCATTTTTCCTATTTGCAATATAATTCAATGCCTCAAGCATCGGTCCATTGGTAAGGGCTCCATCTCCCAAAAGAGTCACAATCTGTTTTTCGGGTTTTTTCTTATTTTTACTTTCATCTTTCTCTATATTCTTATCTTCAACCTTATTGGACTCTTCTTTGTTAAGTCCAGCACTTAATCCAAGAGCCAAAGGTAAACCACACCCCACATGCCCAACTTTAAATAAATCAAAATCTGATTCTTCTGGATCTGGAAAACCAGAAAGCCCATTAAATTCTCGGATTGTTGGAAATCTGTCGAATCTACCAGTTAAAATTTTATATGTATATATTTGGTGACCGACATCGAAGGTAAAAAGATCATTGGTAAAATCAAAAACTTTATTCAATGCTAAAAAGATTTCAACAGTTCCTAGATTAGATGCAAGATGAGTACTCTTTTTACTGCAAATTTTTACGATATATTTTCTTAAAAGTTCAGCATAATTATTTAAATCTTCTATAGATAATGAATCGAAAAACTTCTTGTCTGAAAGTTTTTTTAGTTCATCATAGTTCAATTTTTAATCCTTCATAAAATTAGCTATTTCATTTTTTAAGTATTCTACAACATTATTTTCTAAAATAAATTCATAGTACTTAGTTGAATTAATAAATTCTTTCAGCTCGAATTCTATATTTTCAAAATTTAATCTATTTTTTTTTCTTTTAAGTTTTCCCTCATTAAAATTATCAAGTTTAATATTTTTTGCAATATCATATTCATTTTCATTTAGTAAAATAAGCCACTTAATATCATTATCTCTTTTAAACCAAGTTAACTGCCTTTTAGCATAATTTCTTGTTTTTTGTTTTATATTTTCTTTTGCCTTTTCTAAAGAGATTTTACCTTCGAAATATTCGAAAAGATCAAAATAACCAAGAGCTTTGAGTGCTGGTAAATCTTTGTTAATATATTTTTTATATAGTATTTCAGCTTCTTCAATAAAACCATTTTCAAACATTAAATCTACTCTTTTATCTATAGTATTATATAATCTTTTCCTTGGTAGGTAAATCCCAAATTTTTTATTTTGTAAATCCAAAGGGTCAATATCTTTTTCTTTATGAAAAAAGGAGAAAGGTTTTTTTGTTATTTCATAAACTTCAAGTGCTCTGATAATTCTTTTTAGGTCATTTTTAGCAATTTTTTGAGAATATTCATTGTCAACTTCGCATAGTTTTTGATATAAGAAATCAATCCCATTTTCTTTATATAAATTAAAAAGATTCTCCCTTATTCTTTTATCCATTGGTGGAATTTTAGAAAACCCTAAAGTAAGTCCATCGTAGTATAAACCAGTTCCACCTACAATCAATATTAGCCTTTCGCTAACTTTTGATATGACCTCTTTTGCATATTTAATATACTGAGCTGCACTATAATGAAAATCAATTCCAATGATATCAATTCCAAAATATTTGATATTTTTTAATTCATCATATGATGGCTTACAGGTCCCAATATCCATTTCTTTATAGATTTGCATTGAATCCAGTGATAAAATAGGTATGTTAAAATGTATGGCTAAATTGTTTGATATTTTTGTCTTACCAGAAGCAGTAGGTCCTACAATATATACTAATTTTTCGACCACTTTTTTCTAAAGGTACTTATTAATTTTATTGTTAAATTTATTTATTGATTTTTTTCTTTATCGGCATTGTAAAATTTGATTTTGTTTCGTAAGACCTCGGCCATGGCAATTGCCTGAACTTTCATGTCTTTTCTATTATTATATTTATTTGAAGAAGCTATGTCAGCTTCATTTCCTTTCTGTTCTTCCTTCTTTTTTAAAATAAGATGATAAGCTCTTAAAGAACAAGCTCTTACAAGTTCGTATCTATTCCCTTTGTAATTTATAATCTCATAAAGTGGGAATTTATCCTTCATCATCTATCCTCCATAATTTTAATAATCTTAAATTTTTTCTTTTTTATTTTATTATTATAATAATGATTTTTATTTTATTTATACACAGAATCTACTAATAACTAAAATTTATTGATTGATAATTCTATATTGTTTATAATACTCCTTTTGATAATTATTTATAACCTCTTCAAGTTTTTTATAAGATTCTTCAAGATTATCATTTATAATAGTGTACTTAAAAATTTCCTTTTTTGACAATTCATTTCTTGCTTCATTTATTCTTTTTTCTCTTTCTTGCTGACTTTCTGTCCCTCTTAGACAAAAACGCTTTATCAAAACATCCAAAGAAGGAGGAGCTATAAATATGGAGCAGCAATCTGGATATTTTTTTATTATATTCTCTGCTCCCTGCACATCCACTTCCAAAACTATAGGTTTACCATTTTCAATGACTTTTTCTACCTGACTCTTGCTTGTACCATAATAATTTCCATAAACTATTGCATATTCAAGAAAATCATTTTCAGAAATCCTTTTTTCAAATTCTTCAACACTAACAAAGAAATAATCAACCCCATCTTTTTCATTTGGTCTTGGTTTTCTTGTAGTGTAAGATATAGAATAAGTGAGTTCGGGATGATTCTGCAAAAGCATGGATCGTAAAGTAGATTTACCTGCTGCCGATGGACCAGAGATTACTATTAAAATAGGTAAAATTTTATTCATCTGCTTGTTAAATAGCTATGTTTTTAAAATTATGTCAAGAAAAATTAATTTTTTTCTTCTCAATAAATTTTTGCCAGAATGCAATTATCAATATTATGCCAATTCCAATAATATCAGTAATTATATTAGGGTCTATAAGAAGTAGTCCAGCAAAAAACAAAACAACCGATTCTATTTTTTTAAGAGGTTTTAGTAAATAACCACTTAAGGCTGAACTTATTGAAATCATACCTATAACAGCCGTTGTCATAGATAGAATAAGATGCAAAAAGCTGCCTCCTAATAATAAAAGTTGAGGAGAAAGAACAAACATATAGGGGATGATAAATGCACCTATTGCTAATCTTGTTGCGGTAACGCCAGTTTTAAGTGGATTCGCTTTAGCAATAGCAGCTCCAGCATAAGCCGCCAAAGCCACAGGAGGTGTTATGTCAGCTACTATTCCAAAATAAAAAACAAACAAATGGGCAGCAATTGGTCTGACTGAAAGCATTAAAAGAGCTGGTGCTGCTATAGTAGAAGTGATTATATAATTTGCAGTAGTTGGCACACCCATTCCAAGTATTATAGAAGTAATCATTGCCATAAAAAGCGTCAGCATAAGTTGAGTAGCATTTGTTGCATTTGTTGCAAGCTGCATTGCATTATGTATTTTGAAAAATTGATAAATCTTTCCAAGAATATTGCCAAAAGATGTTGCTGCATTATTTGCAACAACTATAAGAGCACTTGCAAGTTTTAATCCTATACCAGTTTTAGTAACTACTCCAACTATTATTCCAGCTGTTGCGCAAGCAGTCGCTACTCCTAAAGCTGAACGAGCACCTTTTTCTAAGGCTTCAAAAAAATCTTTAATAGTAATTCTTGTAGATTTCCTTATCATTGAAGCTAAAATAGCAATAACAATTGAACCTAATGCAACGGTTTGTAGAGAATAACCAGAAACAAGAAGATAGATAATAGCGATCAACGGAAGGAATAGATGTCCTTCCTGAAGCATTATATATTTAAATTTTGGTAATTCATTTCTTGGCATGCCTTTAAGACCTAGCTTTTTAGCTTCAAAATGGACTCCTGCGAAAACTCCCATAAAATATAAGCATGCGGGGATTATTGCTGCTTTAACTACTTGAGTATATTTAACACCTAAAAATTCAGCCATCAAAAATGCAGCTGCACCCATTATAGGAGGCATTATCTGTCCACCAGTTGATGCTGTGGCTTCAACTGCCCCTGCAAATTCTGGTTTATAACCTAGTTTTTTCATCATAGGTATGGTGAAACTTCCAGAACCAACAACATTAGATACACTAGATCCTTCAACCATTCCTTCAAAAGCACTTGTAACAACTGCTACTTTGGCTGGACCACCAGAAGCCCAACCTGCAAGTGCATTTCCAATATCTATAAAAAGTTTACCTACCCCAGTCTTTTCTATAAAGGCAGCAAAAAGTAAAAACATAAATAAAAATGTTGATGATACTCCAACAGGAATACCAAAAATCCCTTCGGTAGTAAAAAAAAGATGATTTACTAGTTGTTTCACGGTAACATTTCTATGAGCTATAAGGTTTGGCATGCTTTCGCCAAAGAAAGCATAAAGGATAAAAATTATAGCGATTATTACCATTGGAAGTCCAATAATTCTTCTTGCTGCTTCTAAAATTAGCAATATAGCAATACCACCAATTATTAAATCTGCTGTATATGTTATACCAGCTCTCATTACAAGTTGTTTATAGAAAATTATTATATAGAACATACAGCAAAATGAAAATAAACCTAAAATTAGATCTATTATAGATATCTTTGTTCTATTAGATTTTTTTGAAACTGGATAAAGAAGATAGACAAGAAGAAGAATAAAAGCAAGATGAACCGCCCTTGTTTGATGAGCATCTATTCTAAAAATATTAAAGATATTTAATATTTGAAATAAGCTAAGGACTATACAAATAACAAATACAACCTTACCAGCAAAACCACTTAAATTTCTATGAGTAGATTCTTTATCAACTTTTTCAAGAACCTTTTGTAATTCTTCATTATTGGTATCAGACATTATTCCCCCTCATAAATAGATCAATTTTCAAAATATAATTTATGAAAATATGATTTATGATCTATTATCAATAAAAAGAAGGAGGTATTCCTCCTTCTTTTCCTAAAAAGATAAATGAACATTTCCCAAAATTAGTTTATTAAAATTAGTTTATTTAATAGTTATTTACCTTTAAAATATTTTTCTGCACCAGGATGCATAGGTATTGAAATTCCAAATAAAGCATTTTCTTTTTTGATAAATTTTCCCATTTGATGAGCCACTTCAAGTCTCTGAAGATTTTCGAAAATAGCTTTTACTATAGAAAAGGCCAAATCATCGGTCATATCATCTCTAACAACAAGCATGGCAAGTACAGCGAGAGATTGAATATCTTCGGTTACTTTTGGATATGTATCTTTTGGAATAACGGTTTTAATATAAAATGGATATTTTGAAATCAAGTCCTTTACAATATTATCTGGGATTTTAATAAGCATAATATCTTTTTGAGAAGCAATATCTCTAACAGCAGCTGTAGGAAGACCAGCAGTTAAAAATGCAACATCAAGTGTACCATCTCTTAAACCATTTGCAGCATCTGCAAATGAAAGATACTGTACTGCAATGTCTTTATATGTTAGGCCAGCGGCTGCGAGAATCTGTCTTGCGTTTACTTCTACTCCACTTCCAGCGGCACCTACTGCAACTCTTTTACCCTTTAAGTCGTATATTGTCTTGATCCCTTTATTGGCGAGAGTTACTATTTGAACAGTTTCAGGATATAAAGAACAAAGAGCTTTCATACCAGTAAATTTTTTATCTTGGAAAAACTCTATACCGTTATAAGCATAATATGCAACATCATTCTGAACAAAAGCCATTTGAATAGAATTTTCCTTAAGCATATTTATGTTTGCAACCGAACCGCCAGTAGAAACAGCTGTAGCATTGACATTTGTAAGTTTAGAATTCAGAATTTCAGCAATCGCGCCACCTAAAGGATAATATGTTCCTGCTGTCCCACCAGTACCAATATTTAAGAAAATTTTATCAGCAGATACAAAAAATGTAGCAAATAGAACTACTAAGATTAAAGTTATAAAATATCTAAGTTTCATAAATACCCTCCTATATTAAGAGCTTTTACAAACCTCTTTTTTTATTATATTAGAAGTTTTAAAAAATTCAAAAGTTTTTTAATTATTTTTTACATTAAAACTATATTTGCCTTTTTGCAATTTTCTACTATCTCATCATTCCAGACACTTGCTTGGACCTCGCCTATATGAACTTTCCTTAAAAAAAACATACATAGTCTTGATTGTCCTATTCCTCCACCTATTGTCTGAGGAAGTTCTCCATTTAATAATCTTCTATGAAAAAGAAGGCTTTCTCTTTCTTTACAATTTCTTATTACAAGTTGTTTAATAAGTGATTTTGGATTGACTCTAATCCCCATCGAACTTATTTCAAAAGCCCTTTTTATAATTGGATGCCACACAATAATATCTCCATTTAATCCTAGATATCCATCTTCATTTTCAGAAATCCAATCATCATAATCTGGGGCTCTACCATCATGAGGATTACCATCTGACAAGGTGGCTCCAATCCCTATAACGAAGATAGCTCCATATTTTTCAGCAGCAAGATTTTCCCTTTCTAAAGGTGTTTTATCTGGATACATGTTTAAAAGTTCTTGACTATGAATAAAGGTAATCCTTTCTGGTAAAATTGGTCTAATCTTAGGATAGCTTTCATATACTAAAAATTCTGTTGCTACTAATGTGGCATATATTTTTTCAACGACATTTTTCAGAAAAGATAAATTTCTATCTTCTTCATCCATTACAAGTTCCCAATCCCATTGATCAACATATATAGAATGAAGATTATCAATTTCCTCATCGGCTCTAATAGCATTCATATCAGTATATAAGCCGTACCCTTTTTCAATCCCATAATCTGCTAACATCATCCTCTTCCATTTTGCAAGTGATTGAACTATTTCAACATTTTCTATAATAGATTTTGGTTTAAATTTTACTGGTTTTTCTATACCATTTAAATCATCATTTAAGCCAGTACCTTCTTTTAAGTATAAAGGTGCAGTAACTCTTCTAAGTTTCAATTGTGCGGAAAGATAAGTCTGGAAAAAATCTTTGATATCTAAAATTGCTTTTTCAGTTTCTGTTAAGGAAAGGTAAGGTTTATAATCTTCTGGATAATAGAAAAAACCCATAAATTTATCCTTTAAATTAAATATTTTCGAAATAACAAATAAAAATCATCATTTTTAATAAATTTTAAATTTTCTTTTTTTTATCTATAAAAAAATTATTTATATCTTTCTTAAATCTTATTCTTTTTAAATTATTTGCTAAAATTTAATGTCTTTATTTTCGGATTATAACTAAAAATTCCAAGGATCTTTAATTATTCTCTTTTTGCTAATAATTATGATTATTTTTCCTTTTTTGATATCTTCTCTAATAAAATTTTTATATCTTCAAAATCATAAGGTTTCTTTAATACAAAATCGAAGCCATAATCTTTATAATTTGCTAGTACTGGACTACTTGAATATCCACTTGAAACAATATAAGTAATAAAGGGATATCTTTTTTTTGCAATTTTTATAACCTCTTCGCCCCCTATTGAACTGGGTATTACTAAATCTAAAATGCAAATATCAAATTTATTGTTTTCTAATATATTGAAAAAATCTTCCGCATTTTTTGCGTATTTTATAGAACAACTGAAATATTGAAATATCTTTTTAGCAGTATTAATAACTACTTCATCATCATCAAGTATTAAAATAGAAAAATTTTGAAAATTGCTTTCATTTAATTTCTCCTTTTCTTTTGGTAAGATTTTTTCAGATGTACAAGGGAATAAAAGATAGAAAATTGCACCTTTGGTATTCTTATTTTCAAAAAATACATAACCCTGATGATTCTTTGTAATAGTTTTTACAGAAGAAAGACCTAGCCCACTTCCATTAGTTTTTGTAGTAAAAAATGGATTGAAAATTTTTGTCATTACATCTTCACTTATTCCATTTCCTTCATCTTCAACAGAAATAATACAGTAAAACTTTTTCTCTATTTTTTCTTCTTTGAAATTATCAAGTTCTTTAAATGAGGTACTTAAAGTTATCTTGCCATTCCCATCATTTGCTTGTATAGCGTTTATAACAAGGTTATTTAATGCTTGAAAAAACTGACTTTTATCAGCATAAATATAGTATCTATCTTCACTATCAATTTTAAGTTCATAATCGACAGAGGTGCCTTTTAATGAAAAATTGATAACAGATCTTATTATTTCAAGAGGATCAAAAAGTTCCTTTATTGGATCTCCTCCTTTTGCAAAGGAAAGAAGTTGAGAAGTAATTGATTTTGCTTGAAGTGAAACTTCTTTTGCATTTGTCAGTAATTCTTCGAGTTCCTTTCTATCGTCAATATATATTTGAGCTAAACTTAAATTGCCTATTATGCCAGTAAGGACATTGTTAAAATCATGAGCGATTTTTCCAGCCAAAAGTCCTACAGATTCAAGTTTTTGTACCTTTAATATCTCTTCTTCAGCTTTTTTTTCATCTGTAATATCCTTTGCTAATGTTAAGACCCATTTTATATTTTTATATTTAGATTTGATAATAATTTTTTCTATGAGAAAAACCCTCTTTTTTAAGTCTATATTCAATATTTCAGATTCTCTTCTTATATTTTTTTCTGACTGTAAAACATTCGGATCATCATAGGACAGTTGCTTAAACTGAGCAAACATTGGCGTAGGTAAATATTTTTCAATATTAAAATACGAAAGATTTTTTATTATTTCTTTCCTATCTTTATTTTCAAAATTTACAATATTAAAAAACTTAATGAATTCTTTGTTGTATTCCACAATATTTAAATTCTGATCGCAAAGGTAAATTATCATAGGAATTGAGTCTATTAATTTCCTTAATCTCTGTTCTGATGTCTCTTTTATCAACTTGGTTTCTTTTATCGTTTGAAAAAGAATAGTTGTAAGTACTATAATGACAAAAAATATTATTATTAAAAAAATTGCTAATATTCTTATATCAATCTTTTCCTTTTCTTCAGCTTTGTATGAAACACCAATCCATTTTTTAGTTAGTCTATCTAGAAGTCCATTTTTTTTGGCTCTTTCAATTCCTTTATTTAGTATGCTAAGAAGTAGATTATTTCCTTTATGTAAACCAAAGCAATTTAATCCAATATATAAAGGCTCTCCAATGATTTTTACCTTATCCAGATATTTCATAGAAAATATATGGTACCAAACAACCTGTTCATCACCAATGACAGCATCGACTTCATTTTCAACTATTTTATCTATAGCTTGGTAAAAATCATCTACATATACTATTTCACAATTTACATTATTCTCTTTTAAAAAATCTTGAGCATAATCACCTCTTTGCATTCCTATTTTTTTCCCATTTAAATCTTTAAAATTGTTAATATCATATCTAAAACTACTTACAAAAATTGAGGCTGGAACTAAAAATACAGGAAGGGAAAAATCAAAAACTTGCTCCCTTTTTTCACTATAAAAAAGAGAGGATATGCCATCAGCTTTTCCTTCTAACACCATCTGCTGAGCTTCTTTGAAATTCGCTGGTGTAAAGGTTATATTAAAACCATACTCATAAGATATCCATCTTAGGAGGTCTATCATCATTCCATTATAATCTCCATTTTTATCAACAAATTCAAATGGAGCGTAGTTTATCTGTCCTACAAAATGAATTGTGTTATTATTTTTAATAGATTCGATTTCTTTTTTATTTAAATCAGTTTCAAATTTATCTTTTGATAGTGTCAAATATAAAAAAAAGCTAATTATAAGAAGAGTACAAATTATAGATAGTATAATTAAAACTTTTTTAGTATTTTTTTGCATTACTTTCTCTTAAAAAAATATAATCTATTTAAAATTTTTAAATTCTCTTTAACTATATTTTCGTATTTTAGTTTATCTTATTCCAAAATTTTAAAATTGTAAATAGTGCTTTTCTTTTTTCTTAGTATTAATATATTAAAAAAAAGGATTGGACACAACATGAATAATTTAAATGATGAAATAATAAAAGAAAAAAACCACAAAAATAATGATGAAAATCATTTATCTAAAAAAGATCATGATCATAGTCATAATCATGATTTAAATTTATCTGGAAAAATAGAACTAAATAGAAAAAAAATTTTTTTTGTGGTTCTTTTAAATTTTTTAATAACATTTTCAGAAATTGTTGGTGGAATTTTTTCAAAAAGTCTTTCTCTTCTTTCAGATGCTTTTCATAATTTTGGTGATACGATGGCAATAGTTTTAAGTTGGTTCGCTCTTATTATAAGTAAAAAAGAAAAGGATAAAAATAAAACATATGGATATAAAAGAGCTCAGATAATTGTTGCTTTTTTAAATTCTCAGTTTCTTATAGTTCTCTGTATTTTATTAATCATTGAGGCAATTAAAAAATTTATAAATCCCGTTGTAATAAAAAGCTCAGTTATGCTTGTAGTTGCAATAATTGGATTTATAGCAAATCTAGTTTCAACACTTCTCCTTCATAGAGATTCAAATCATAGTTTAAACATAAGATCAAGTTATCTACATCTTTTGGGAGACACTGTTTCTTCCGTGGGAGTAATTTTAGGAGCAATATTAATAAACATTTTCAAAATATATTTTATTGACTCTATAATTACTATTATCATTGCAATATATCTTGGTTATGAAAGTATTAAGATAATCATAAAAACGATAAATATTTTGATGCAAAGTTCCGCTGATCTTGATTATCAACAAATAAAGAAGGATATTGAATCTCTCCCTTCTGTAAATTCTCTACATCATGTCCATACCTGGCTTTCAGATGAAAAAACTATCTATTTTGAAGGTCATGTTGAATTGTGCGATATTCCTCTTTCAGAATCAACTAAAATTCTAGATGATATAAATAAAATTCTTTCAGAAAGATACAATATAAGTCATACCACAATCCAATTTGAGGTGGACAGAGGTTGCAATAAAGGAATTTTTAATATTAAAACTGATAAATAAAAAATCTTTATAAAAATATCAATTTGTTGATAATTTCCAAAATCATTTTATATTAAAAGCAACTGACATATTTTAAAAGATCCTTAAAAAATTCTTAGGAAAAAAATTTAGTTTTTGAAATTAGCTTTTTAAATTGAAATTATTAGGAGTCGCTATGAGTTTAATCAAACTTGAAAAGATTTCCAAAATATACAAGATGGGAAAGGTTAATGTTCAAGCTCTTTATGATGTTTCCTTAACAATCGAAAAAGGAAATTTTACTGGTATTGTGGGGCCATCAGGCTCTGGAAAAACTACTCTCCTTAATATTTTAGGTTGTCTTGATAAACAAGATAGTGGTAGTTATTTTTTTGATAACCAAAATATTTCGACTCTTTCTAATATTGAAACAACAATTTTTAGAAGAGAAAAGTTTGGCTTTATCTTTCAAACATTCAATCTTATACCAGTTCTCACAGTCTATGAAAATGTGGAAATACCTCTTGCTCTTTTAGGTGTTGAAAAAAGGGAAAGAAAAGAAAGAATAATGAACATATTAAAGGAAGTTGGTATTGAAGAGACCTTCAATAGACTCCCCTCTGAACTTTCTGGTGGGCAACAACAAAGAGTAGCAATAGCAAGAGCACTTATAAAAAATCCTTATATAATATTTGCCGACGAACCTACAGCTAATCTTGATCATGCTACTGGATCAAAAATTATTGAACTTATGAAAAACTTAAATCAAAAACTTGGAATTACATTTGTTTTTTCTACACATGATAATAAAATAATGAATGCAGCAAATCAACTTTTAATTTTAGAAGATGGAAAAATTATCAGTTAAAATCCAAAAACTAGCGCAAAATTAAATGTAAGTTTAATAAAAAAATATAAAAAGTTAAAAAGAGAAGGAATAAAACAAGAGTAAAAGGGAAAAAATAGTTATGAAAAAGGATAATTACTTTCTTTTTAATATGTCTATTAAAAATCTACTATTATATAAAACAAGAACAATATTGACATTCTTGATACTTGGATTCGGTATTTTTACTTATATAATAGTAGAAGGAATGCTTGATGGTATGACAAATCAAACTGTTGAGAGTATTATCCAGATGCAAAGCTCTGATATTCAAATTTATCCAGAAGGATATAATAAAGAAGAACAATTTACAATATTAAACTTAAAAAATGAAGATGAAATAACAAAAATCCTAGATTCAAAAGATTATGTTGTTGCATATTCGAAAAGAATCACATTCACGGCAATGTTAGAGCTATCTTCTGGAATGTCTCCTGTTAGAGTATTTGGAATAAATCCAGAAGAAGATGAAAAGACATTAAAATTAATGGATTATCTTAAAAATGATATAAAAATAGCATTTGCAAAAGATTTCGATGCCTTTTTCGATACTATTCCTGCTTGCATAGGTAAAGCTCTCGCAAATGAGCTTAACTTAAAAGAAAAAGATAATTTTATAATATCTTTCAAGACAAAAGATGGTATGTATAATTCGATTAATCTTGAGGTTTTTTCAATCTTTATGACTTCAGATTCATTTTTAAACTCTTCCTGTATAATAATACCTTATAATGTTGCAAAAAATTCTTTGAACATAGATTCTGCAACAAATATCTTAGTGAAAACTATGGACTTAAAAAAGGTTAAAAATTATACCTTCGATTTACAAAAATCTTTGCCATACACATCAATAAGTAATTGGATGGAAGAAGGTAAAGAAATAATCGAAATCTCAAAGACAAAAGGTAAATTTTCAGGTGTCTTCATAATCTTTATACTAATCATAGCATCAATAGGTATAATAAACACTATGATTATGTCTGTTCATGAGAAAACAAAGGAAATTGGAACATTAAAAGCACTTGGTATGAGTGAAAAAGAGATAAGAAAAATATTTTCTTATGAAGGATTTTCTCTTGGGTTATTTGGTTCTATTTTTGGAATCATCCTAGCTCTTCCTTTAAACTATTACCTTGCCAGAGTTGGATTGAATGTAGCTGCAATGATGGATATAAATATAATAGCTGAATTTGGTCTTCCGCTTGTTTTATATTCTTCATTTCCAATAAAGGGTTATATTAGTGCATTTATTTTAGGTGTTTTTGTTTCATATATATCTACATATTCGAGCGCGAAAAAAGCAGCAAAACTTGAAATTACAAAGGCTTTAAGAACAATTTAATGCAAAAAGAATATCAAAAAGCATGTTATAACTAAAGGACCTTAATAAAAATGGTTTTTATATTTAGAAATGATTTTATTTAAAGCTAAAATCGATATAATATGATTAAAAAATATAATTAAAAAGAGGCATTTATGATATTTAAACTTGCAATCTTAAATATAAAAAGAAATAAAAAGAAGTCATTCCTTTCCGCATTAAGTATATTTTTTGCAGCAATAATAATAATACTTGCTTGGGGATGGATAGATGGGATGCTACAGAACCTTATAGATACAACAATAGACTTTCAAACTGGTACAATAAAAATTGCAAGTGAATCATTTTTAAAGCAAGAAAAATTCCTTCCAATAGAATTTTATATTGAAAATAAAAGCGATTTTATAGAGAAGTTACAAAATAGGCTTTCAAATGATTATCCTAAAGTAAATTTCGAATATGAAGAAAGATTAAATATTGCAGGCATTGCCAGTAAAGGAGAACTTTCGATTCCTGCTCTTATAAACTCAATTTCGACAGAAAAAGAACTTGCAAAATATCAAATCAAAAGGAGAAAAATCGAAGGTAATCCAGAAATTGGAAATAAAAAGATAATAATTGGAAAGGATCTTGCAAAAAAGTTAAACCTTAAAACTGGTGAATCAATTTTACTTGTTACTAAAACATATATAAGCGGATTAAATGGCATAAAAGCAACTGTAAGCAGCATTGTCGATTTTGGAATAGGTTCTTTCAATAAATCTATTATTTTAATGGATATTAATGATGTAAAACAGCTCGCAAAGCTTAACGAAAATAGTTTCGTTCAACTATTGCTTTTTTTTGATATAAAATATGTTGATGATGTTCTTAAAAGTATCAATAATTTATTAGTCAATTCTTTTCCTGAAACTGATTTAAAAGCAGTCCCTTTTAATGTAAGTATGGGACAAATATATGGCACTATGCAAATGATGAGAAAAGTTTTAGTCATAGTATTTGCATTTATTTTGTTTCTTGCTTCATTTATAATAATAAATACAATGATGATGAATATCTTTGAAAGAATAAATGAACTTGGAACATTAATGGCTATAGGAACAACAAAAAAAGAGATATTCTTGCTAAATTTCTATGAGGGAACAATTATAGGTATTTTAGGAGGAATCCCTGGTTCCATTTTTGGTTATTTGATTGCATTTATTATGAATAAAATTGGTTTTGACTTTTCTAAACTTTTAGGTGGTTATAGTATGCTTATGAATTATATCATAAGGCCATCCGCTTCTTTGGCCATATTTTTTGTTAGTCTCTTTATTTCATGCATTATCCCAGCAATTGCAACAATAATTCCTTCTAAATATGCATCGAAACTTTTACCTACAGAGGCTTTAAGACATCTATGATAAAATTTTGTAAAAATAAAAATTTGAAAACTTACAATTTATAAAAATTATAATTTGTAAAACTATTATTTGTAAAATTTATTATTTGAAAACCTTATAATAAATTAGAAAAATTCCTATTTAGAAAAACTTATCATAAAGGTGAAGAAATATATCATAATACTAATCATCAATAAACTTAAGAGGAGTTTTTATGAATAAATTTAAAAAATCAAAGGAAATTAAGAAAATAAAAAAAATACACTTCATGCTTTTTTTTATTGCTTTCATAATTTTTATATTTTTAAGTTTTCAAAATGAAGAAGATATATTAAAAAAATTGGATGAAAATGTCACATTTGAGTCAATTCATTATACAGGAACTTTAGAAATAATTCGTAATAATAATAAAATAATAAAAACCTTCGAATGCTGGGCTAAAAATGACTTATTTTTAATTATCTTTAAAAATCCAGAGGATAATGGAGTAAAATACCTAAAAAAAGATGGGAATCTTTATGTTTATTTTCCTTCAGCAGATGATGTTCTAACAATATCCAAATCTATGATGAAACAAGGTTTCATGGGTTCAGATATTTCGAATGAAGATATAACAAGAAATCGAAAATTATTAGATGATTATTCTATTGTTTCATTTAATAAAATTATTGAAAAAGATAATATTTTTTATGAACTAACTTTGCAAGCAAAAACAAAAGATGTCCCATATTTTATGCAAAAATTGATCATAAATTCAGACTTTGTAGCCATTAAAACCGAGCAGTATGATTTGGCAAAAAGGCTTGTAAAAACAATTATAGTTGATGAAATAAAGAAATTTGGTTCAAGATATTACCCAGTAAAAGTAACAATCCAAGATGGTATAAAAACAAGTTATAAAACAATTTTCTCGATAACTGATGTTAGTTTTAATATTCCAATAGATCCAAAGATTTTTACTATTCAAAATCTCTATAATAAATAAAAAACAAAACTGTATAATAGTAAACTGTACAAATTTAATTTGAAAATAAAAAAGTAATAATATAGTAATAACATAGTCTCAATTTCGAAAAGTTAAAAATTTAAAATGATAAAACAGAAAGCTTTATTAATATTTTTCTTTTGCATTTTGTTTTTTTTAATTCCAGTTGTAAGTTTAAGTCAAACAATATTTTTTAACCAATCATTTAATTCAATATTCTTTTATTCTTCTATAAGTGATACTTTTTCATTTGGAGCCTTAGAAAAATCAAATTTAATTTTTAAGATCAATAAAGATAATTTTATTTTCTATAGCTCAGCATACTTTATTAAATATGAACTTTTACTTCAAGATCTTACAAATTTACAATACTCTTTTTTTATCAATCAAATATGGTTAAGACTTCCTTTTGAATTTCTATTTATCGAAACTGGAATAAAAAGTGATTTTGATATTGAACAAATATCTATAGATCTTTTTGCACCATATAATAGGCTTATTTTCCAAACATTTTTTGGAATAAATTCATCTTCAAATAGATGGCAGGTTTCTTTTAAGTTATTCTTATCTGAATATTCAATATTTACCATTAAATGGTATTTAGATAGCAAGTTTTCAAAAAATTCACTAAATATCTATCTTTTTAATTTTTACAATTTTTTTGATCCATTTCAAATAGAGTTGTTTGGAATATTTTATCAAGTAAGTGAAAAATCAAGATTTGGATTTTCATTAAAGTTTCCTATTTTCTTAAATTGGTTTTTAGGTGGATGCATTCATTTAGATTCAAATTTTGAATATAATTATTTTGAAACAAAAATGCAAGTTTCTTATTCTTTTTTAAATTTTTCATTTTCAATTTTCTGGTATTATACATCATATATTTTTAACTATATTGATTTTGTAGATATAATAAAGAATAATGATTTACTTTTAAATCTAGATGAACTTTTAACTTTAAATAACAATCTATTTTCAATAAATTTTAGCTACAACCCTGATCCTTTTTTTTCATTAAACTTTTCAAGCATATTTTTAGTAAATCCTTTTGACATCTTTTTCAATTTGACCATAAATTTTCATTTTTCAAATTCATTAGACTTAAAGATTACATTTTTTAAAAATATTTATAAAACAGAAAATTCTACTATTCATGCCTATTGGATATGTTTTATGAACATTTATTCAGATATTTTTGTTATAGAACTTTCTTTTAATATATAATAAATAGATTTTAACAATTTAAACAATCATTTTCTATACAAATATAAAATTTTTCAGTTTTTTTAATATTTTAAACTTGACATAGAGAAATTTCATACTATAAAAAAATTAAGCGGAATACTTTGTTAAAGATATTTATTTGCAACATTTTTTTTTATATCTTTTTACAAAGTATTACTAAAAAGAATGTAAATGGAGGAGTTAATGAAAAAGGTATCACCACTGCTTATTATTTCCATTATCCTTATTGCAGTGCTCTTTGCCTTTGGTCAATCAACAGTAAAAGGACCGATAGTAGATAATATACTTGTTGATGTCCGAATGCAAGAAGATATTGGCTTAAAAGACACTGCTGAAGGGAAGACAGATTTATTTTACTGGGGTGTTCAAGGTAATGTTTTCAAAGCACTTCCAGCAAATGTAAGAGAGAAACTTGATGTTTATAAGATTCCATCAGGTTCTTGGTCTTTGATGATTAACCCTATTCCTAACAAAGCACCTTATACAGTAAAAACTAAAGACGGTGAGTTTTTCAACCCATTCGCTATTACCGAAGTTAGATATGCTTTGAACTGGCTTATAGACAGAAAATATATCGTAGATGAAATCCTTGGTGGAGACGGAGATCCATGTTTCACTCCTATGACTCCTGGTCAACCTGGTGTATATAAATACAATCTTATTGCATCTAAACTTGGTATGACAGCTAAAGGTGATGAAAAGAAAGCTATTGCTGCTATTACTGCTGCTATGGAAAAAGCTGCTGCACTTCCAGAAAACAAAGGAAGACTCGTAAAAGGACCAAACTTCTGGCAATTTGATGGAAAAGATGTATCTGTTAAGATTCTTATTAGAGTTGACGACCCTCAAGGAAGACTTCTTGAAGGAAGATATGTAGCCGATCAACTTGAAAAAGCTGGTATCAAAGCTGAAAGACTTGAGCTTGACAGAAGAAAATGTATCATGACAGCTTATTACAGCAATCCAGCTGATTATCAATGGCATATGTATACAGAAGGTTGGGGAGCTGGAGCAACAAGAAGATGGTGGGATATATCATTAGTTCAGATGTATGCTCCATGGTATGGATATATGGCTGGTGGTGCTGATCCTGCTAACTGGAATTATGAAAACAAAGAAATAGATGATATTACCCAAAAGACAATCAACGGTCAGTTTTTAGATGAAAAAGAATATTGGGATATGAATCTAAGGGCTTTGGAACTTGGTATTAAAGATGCTTGTAGAATTTGGGTCTGCACACAACAACAGTATTATGCCGCAAACAAAGAAAGATTCTTAAGCAGAATGGCTTATGGTGTTGGTGATGGTTTAAATCACTGGTCAGTAAAAACTGCAGATGTAAAACCAGATAAAAATAAAGAAAAAACATTAAGATTCACAGAATATTCTGCCCGCGGAGCTCTTTTTATGAGTGCATGGGATCCTATTGGAACTGAAGGTTTCACAGATGTTTATAGCCGTGTTCTTATGGAGCCTATGAGAGATGGTGGTTCATTTGAATCTCCTTATTCTGCTGAAGATACACAATGGAGAGTCAATTGGGATCTTAAAAAAGTCATGACAAAAGTTGCTAAAGATAAAGATGGTAAACTTGTTGGTCAAATAGATGTTCCTGAAAATGCTGTTATTTATGACTCTGGTACAAAGAAATGGAAAGCTGTCGGTAAAGGTGTAAAAGCTTTTTCAACAGGTACTTATTCATTCAAATTCTCTAAATATCATAATGGTCAAATGGAGAGCCTTGCTGATATTCTTTATTCATTTGCCTTCTCTATGGAATGGGCAACCAAAGATGGAGATAATGATAAATACTTTGATGATGCTTTTGCAAGTGTTGTAAAACCTGGTCTTGATATAGTAAAAGGTTGGGTTATAAATAAAGACGGCACAATTACAACTTACTTTGACTTCAACTGGCCTATGGATAAAAACAGAGTAGCTGCAATTGGTATTCCAGCTTGGACACCTTGGACTCCATGGCCTATTTACGAAGCTTTAGCAAAGCTTGTTGCTGAAGGCGGTGCTGCTTCAAAAAGAGTATATAGCTTTACACCAAGTGGCGAAGAAGTAACTGAACCTGATTTATTAGATGCAACATGTGCTTCTGATATTGCCGCAAAAATTGAAGAAATGAAAGCTGCTAAATACATTCCTGCATCAATCGCTGGTTATAAGACCTTGACTCAGGTAACTAGTGATTATGATCTTGCTATTAAATGGATCAAAGAAAAGAAACATGCATTTATTTCAGATGGTCCTTTCTGGATGCAAAGCTATGATGCTAAGAACAACCAGATGGTAATGAAAGCATTTAGAGATCCAACATATCCATTTACACCATACTATTGGAAAAACCTCTTTGTGGCACAAAGAACAAGAATAGATAAGATCGAAACTCCTGCTTCACCTGATAAGACAAAAGATACAGTTATTAATGTCAATGTTTCAATAATTGATTATCCTGCAGATACTGCAACCGCTGCATCTAAAGGAAATATTAAAGCTACTTTAGTTCTACCAAATGGTGAAAAAGTCTATACTGGTAAACTAGTAAAAACAGGTGTATTCCAAATTGTTATTCCAGCTAAAGATACAGCTACTTTACCTCCTGGAGCATATCTTGTTGTTATCGAAACTCAACTTACAACTGAAGCTCCAGCAGTTGAAACAACTTTCTTAGTTTTCTTCTAAACAAAACTATAAAAAAGGGTGCTTTATGCACCCTTTTTTTTTTTATTAAGATTTAAATAAATATTGATATTTTATATAAATATGCTTAATCAAGTTAATGAGCTTGAACTAATATAAAGGATAGAAGAATGTATAGAAAATATGTGATTAAAAGGCTCATCAATGCAGTTGTTATGTACGCAATTATCCTTATTGCGATATCAGCTATTTTCAACAATACTGCCGAAAGAGTTGTAAGACAGGATATCGATGATTTACTCAAAGCTGAATCTCAAAGGGTAATAAAATCAGGTAAATTTAATGTTGAGCAACTTGAAGAATGGAAAGCAAAAAGAAAAACTGAGTTGATCCATAGATATTATCTTGATAGACCTTTTTTATTACGAGTCTTTTATAACGCTTACAAGGCATTTACATTTAAATATGGTAATTCTATGATAATGAGATCATCTAAAGGTGATAGAGAAGTCTGGAAAATACTAATAGAAGCCCTTCCAAAAACGGCTATTCTATTTACTACAGATTTTGTCATAGTAACATTTTTTGGAATCCTTATAGGCTTAAAAATGGCGAGAAAACCAGGTGGGGCACTTGACAGAACAGTTAGTTTCATAGCTTTGGCAAGTAATGGACTTCCACTTTGGTGGCTCGGAATGGTTTTTTTATTTTTCTTTGCATATACTATAAAATTATTTCCTTCAGGTGGCTTGCACTCTGTTCCTACTCCAACTGGATTTATGAATTTTCTCGATCTTTTATACCATATGTTTTTACCTCTTCTTACGCTTTTTATTTCAGGAATATGGGGTAGTGCCTATTTTATTCGTCAATTGGTTCTTGGAACGATGAATGAAGATTTTATAATGTCTGCAAGGGCTAGAGGTCTTTCAGAAAGTAAAATTCTTTATAAACATACATTAAGATCTGCTGCTCCTCCTATAGTAACAAATGTTATTTTGGGTTTATTTGGTTCCTTAGGCGGTGCTATAATCTTTGAAGGTATATTTAGCTGGCCTGGCATGGGAAATCTATACTGGATAGCACTTCAACAAAATGACCTCGCTGTTGTCATGGGAAACACATCTTTGTCTGTTTTCTTATTTATGATGGGCCTTGTTTTACTTGATTTTATATATGGATTTTTAGATCCTCGAATCAAAGTTGGAGGAAAAGCATGAAAATAAAAGAGTTATTTTCGGAAATCTTAGATTTTTTTAAAGATTTCGTTAAAGTTAAAACCGGTTTAATAGGTGTTGGTATAATTTTATTATTCCTAATTCTTTTAATCTTAGAGCCCTATATATTGGTCTATAAAGATACAAATACTCAATGGAGAAATATTACATACTGGCAAGATAATCCTGCTAATGCAGCTCCTGTATGGACACAACTTTTTTCAAAAGATAAAAAACCAATAACAAAGTTTATCTTTGATAGTGAAACAGAAGAAGAAGATATGAATGGAGTTACAGTAAAATCTTACATTTTTGATTATAAATTTAATTACTCTGAAGCTCCTCAAAATATAATCTTCCATGGTGATGCAAATGGATTTTTAGGCCTTCAAATTTTTGTAGAAAGACCAGATGGAGAAAAATTTGAGATTTATCGTATTGCTCAAAACTTTTCTAATGAAAACATAAGAATGACAGCAAATACTGAAGCAAGAAAAATTGCCTATGATTTCGGTAAGACTGTTGAAGATGAACAGACTCTTTTAAATATTGATCCAAACGACTTAAAAGCATTGGATGTTATTTTTGGTGAAAAAAAGACAGGTATTTTAGTTAAACCAATTCCTCTCAAAGGTCATTATAAAATAATTGCCAAAGTTTTATTCTTAGATTCAGCAGCAACTTTTGAAAATCCTTATATTGTAATAACTGGTAAGGTTTCTGGTTTACTTGGAACAGATAACTTAAAAAGGGATCTTTTTTCAGGTGTCATAGCTGGAATTAAGTGGGCTTTGTTAATTGGTGTACTTACTGCTGTTATTTCGGTATTTATAGGGCTTTTCTGGGGTGTAACATCTGCATATTACGGAGGATTTATAGATGCGGCAATGAATAGAATATATGAATTCTTTATTAATATGCCTATGTTACCAATTTTGATAGCTATTTCTGCAGTATTTAAGATTAACATCTGGATTTTAATACTCCTTCTATGTTTATTTAGTTGGACTGGTTCTGTCAGAACTGTTAGAGCTATTGCTTTACAATTAAAAGAGGAAGTATTTGTTGAAGCTTCTAAAGCACTTGGAGCAAACCATTGGAGACTTATTTTCAGACATATAATGCCACTTATTTTACCTTTAACTTTTGCAAATATGGCATTTTCTGTTCCTGGAGCTATTTTAACTGAAGCTGGGCTTAGTTTGCTTGGTCTTGGAGATCCTTCTATAGTTACATGGGGAGGGATATTGCATGATGCTCAAACAGGTGGTGCATTTATAAATAACCTTTGGTGGTGGATTATTCCTCCTGGTCTTATCATGGCTCTTTTGGCAAGTAGTTTTGTATTTGTTGGATGGGCTATGGATAAAATTCTTCATCCAAAACTTCGTACTAGATAAAATAATATATATAAGGTAAAAATATGGAAAAAGCTCTTGTAGTAAATAATTTAAAGTTATATTATTACACCAGTGCTGGAATTGTAAAAGCCGTTGATGATATTTCCTTCGATCTCAATGAAGGGGAAACATTAGGTCTTGTAGGAGAATCTGGTTGTGGCAAAACTACTACTGGTTTTGCGTTACTTGGAATGCCTACACCTCCTGGCAAAATTGCTGGTGGTGAAATTATCATAGATGATCAAAATATAGTAAAATTTTCAGAAAATGAACTTAGAAAAAAAGTTCGATGGGAAAAAATTTCTATGGTATTTCAAGGTGCTATGAACTGTTTGACTCCTGTTTATACTGTTGGAGAATTGATGACTGAAACTTATTTACAACATCGACCAGATACTCCAAAAGATGTAATATATAAACAAATAATAAAGTACTTAAATCTCGTAGGACTTGCCGATGATATTTACTCTAGATACCCTCATGAACTTTCTGGAGGCATGAAACAGAGAGTTGTCATAGCTACTGCTCTTTTTCTAGAACCTAAAATAGTAATCCTTGATGAACCTACAACCGGACTTGATGTTGTCGTACAAGCTCAAATCTTAAACTTAATAAAAGAACTTAAACAAAATTTAAGTATTTCTTCTATTTTTATTACTCATGATCTTGCCACTGAAGCTGAGATTTCGGATAGAATATGTGTAATGTATGCTGGTAAAGTCATGGAAATTGGAACAAATGAACAGATATACGGAAGAAAGAATTTACACCCATATACTGAAAAATTACTTAGTGCAACCCCACTTTTACATAAAAGAGTCGATGAACTTTCCTTTATCCCTGGTGTCCCACCAGATTTAATCGATCCTCCAAAAGGTTGCAGATTCTACGAAAGATGCCATGTTCATATGGATAAATGTAAAAATGAAGAACCAACAATGAAAGAAATAGAAGATGGACATTACATTTGCTGCTGGAGGTACTAATATGACAAACTCACAGAATAAAGAAGTTTTATTAAAGGTTGTTAACTTAAAAAAATGGTTCCCAATGCAACATGGTTTAGCTTCATTATTTGCAAAAGAAATAAAATATGTCAAAGCTGTTGATGGGATTAACTTTGAAGTATATAAAGGTGAAACATTTGGAATAATTGGTGAATCAGGTTGTGGGAAAACAACAACAGGTAAATTGATTATGCGACTTTTAGAACCAACAGATGGAAAAATTCTATTAAATAATGAAGATGTCGCTCATATTAAAGGCAAAGAATTAAAAAATTATAGAAAAAATGTTCAAATGATATTTCAGGATCCTTATGCTTCAATGAACCCTAGATTCAGAATAAGAAAAGTTCTTGAAGAACCACTTGTAATCCATGGAGTCGGAAATTCAAGGAAATACCGTGATGAAGTTTCAAAACAGCTTCTTGAGAGTGTTAAAGTGACTCCAGCAGAAGATTTCATGGAAAGATTTCCACACATGCTTTCTGGAGGTCAAAGACAAAGAGTTTCCATAGGAAGAGGAATTACCCTTTCTCCTTCACTTATAGTTGCAGATGAACCTGTTTCGATGATTGATCTTTCGACAAGAGCAGAAATACTTGCCATGATGAATAACTTAAAAAGAGAATTTGGTTTAACATACATTTATATTACCCACGATCTTTCAACTGCAAGATATTTTGCAGATAGAATAGCAGTAATGTATCTTGGAAGAATAATTGAAATTGGATCTGCCGATGATATAGTGGATAATCCAATACACCCATATACAAGAGTTCTAATAAATGCTGTATGTGAGCCACTTCCAGGAAAGGTTAAAGTAATGAAGGACATTCAAATTAAAGGTGAAATTCCAAGTGCAGCCAGAATACCTAAGGGATGTCGATTCCATACACGATGTTTATTTGCAACTGAAGATTGTATAAATAATCCTGAACCTGAACTTATTGATGCAGGTAATGGACACTATCATGCATGCTCTAGAGCTTCGTATCTTCCAGCATTTAAGTATTGATACTAGTTTTTGTATTTACTAAAATTTTATGCTATTTGTTGTCTAGTTTTTTATGGCTATTTCATCTTATTTATTAATAGATTTTTAATTGATGCAATATCATTAGCGGTGACTGTTGCATCAATTTTTTTTGTATCATAGACAAGGTCTTGCTCAGGGATTTCTTCAATAAATTCAGAAGGATAAGATGGAAATTTTTTCCCAAATTTACTTCTTTCATTGCAATAAGTGATAAAAAGAAATTCTTTTGCCCTTGTCATAGCAACATAAAAAAGTCTTCTTTCCTCTTCCAATTCTTTCCTATCAACAATCTTACTGGATGGTATTATACCCTTTTCTGCTCCTACAATAAAAACAACTCTAAATTCTAAACCTTTAGCACTATGAATAGTCATTAAATTTACACAATCTTCTTCTTTTTCTTCAATATCATTGTTCATTAAAAGTCTTAATCTTTCCCCTATCTTATAAGGATTTTGATAATCATATTCATCATCTTCATCTTTATAATTATATAAAGAGGATAAAAAGCTTTCTAGATAACCAATTTTACTATCATAAGTTTTTTCATCATTATGCAATTTAAGATAATCTTTATAACCAATTTCCTCTATCATTTCATTGAAAATCACTGAAAAATTTTTCTCTTTTTGAAATATCTGTTGTCTATATTTAACAAGTAGTTCATAAAAAGCTTTTAATGATTCCCTTTCATTCTCATTGAAAAAATTGATTAACATACTTTCCTTAAATTCATCATCATTTGAAATTATTTTCAAAATATCAAATATATGGATACCATTTTGTTTTGATTGAGAGATTAATTTTTCCAAAAGTTTTGTTCCAATCCCTCTCTTTGGGATGTTTATTATTCGGAGAAGTGAAACCTCATCGTAAGGATTTAATAATGAAAATAGGTAAGCAGAAACATCTCTTACCTCTTCTCTTGCATAAAAATTGTAACCTCCCCAAACCTTATGCTTTAGATTTTTTAAAATAAAAAGCTCCTCGAAACTTCTAGCAAGATGATTATTTCTGTACAATATCGCTATATCTTTGTATCTTATTCCATCCTTATATAGAAGTTGATAGATTTTTTCATATACAAATAAAGCCTCTTCTTGTGGACTATTCGCTTCAAATATGGTAATTTTACTCTTATATGGGTTATCTGTCTTCATCTCCTTTATCTTTCTATTTTGATTATTTTTAATAACATTTTTAGCTGCATGAAGTATTGCTTGTGAACTTCTATAATTATTTTCTAGGCAAATCACCTTGCAACCTGCAAAATCATTTTCAAATCTAAGAATATTTTCTATAGTAGAACCTCTAAATGAATAAATACCTTGGTCATCATCTCCAACTATTGTAACATTATTATGATTACTATTATTTTTAAGCAATTCTTTCACTATCATATACTGTAACTTATTTGTATCTTGATATTCATCGACTAAAAGATAAGAAATACTATCTCTTATTTTTTGTGAAGCTTCTATACAATTCTTATCTTTACTTGTTAATAAAAAGAATAGATTTAATAATAAATCATCAAAATCCATTGCATTGTGACTTTTAAGATATTCAATATATTGTTTTATTATCTTGCTAAATTCATTTTCTTCTATTAAACTTCTGTATTCCTCAAATGAATTTATGGAATTTTTCATCGAAGCGATAGTATAAAGAATAATATTAGCATCGATATCTAACTTTAATTCCCTCTTAATTCTGTTTATTACGCTAATAGAATCATCAAAATCATATATTGAGAAATTTTCCTTATATCCCAGTAATCCGCTATATTTTCTTAAAAGTCTTACAGAATAGGAATGAAATGTTGAAGCCACTATTGATTTTCCTTTTGTAGGAAGAAGATCGATAATCCTTGATTTCATCTCATTAGCTGCTTTATTTGTAAATGTTAACGAAACTATTTTAGATGGATTTAGTCCAATTTTTTCTATTAGATACATTATTTTAAATGTTATGACTCTTGTTTTCCCTGAGCCAGCAGGTGCTAAAACAAGAATTGGAAAACCAAAACTGATTACAGCTTCTTTTTGTTTATCATTTAATTTATTTATTAACGAATCTAGATTCATTTATTGCCCCAAAATTTTAAATTAAAGCTGAATGTATAAAAGATCAAGATCTTTGAAAAGATATATGAGATTATCAGAAAATTATTATTTTACAATATTGATTCACTTATAATTAAAAAAGAGGACATAAATCTTTGATTAAATAATCTAGAAAAATTAACTAGTTTAAATTTATTTTTTCTGGAAAAATTTAAAAAGTAATTGTTATATCGGTTGTTTTTTGTATCATCTCAATATCATGATCTGATAAATCGGCGGTGGAGTACTCTGGTACCATAATATTAGTTAGATAAACTATAATTCTAACAATCTTTTTATTAACTATTATTACCTGTACAAATGGATAAGGAACATTTGGATCAACCTTAATAAAAACTATTTCATTTAAAAACTTTATTGGTACATAGCATACTTTTGGATAACCGGTATAAGAATAATATATTATTTTAGCGCCATAACTTGAAAGTTGACAAAGTTTTAGCCTGAAAATATAATTTTCAACAGTATCAGTTGATTTTAATGTTGTAGTTTGACTGAAAATTACAGTTGTAAATATGAACAAAAACAAAAAAAGAATAGAGAATACCTTTTTCATCTATTTCCCTCCTGGATAATTTAAGTTTTAATTAATTTTTTAACTTCCTACTTATTATACTTTCGGATTTTTTAAGGTCAATATTGATTAAAATTTTTTATATATTATTATTTTTTAGCAAATTAATAACAGTATTTACTATAAATTAATACTTTAGAAGGTATAATGGATACAAATCAATTCTATTCAATAACTACTGAAATTGATAATCTTGTAAAAAATAATAGGTTGAGTGATGCAATAAAATTAGCTGAAGAAGAATTAGCTAAAAATCAAGATAATCCAGTTATATATTCTATTTTAGGTGAATTGTATGAATCTATTGATTTTAATAGATCAATAGAAGCTTATAAAAAAGGGCTTTCTCTTTTTCCTGAAAACTCTTATCTTCTTATAGGATTGGGTTTTGTTTACTATAATAAAAATCATTTTTCTGAAGCACTTCAATATTTTAAGTTAGCGTGGTTTAATGACCCTATGAATATCCGTCTTATAACAGCTATTGGTAATATTCATAGAAACTTAAAAGACTATTTTAAAGCAGAAAAATTTTACAAATTAGCTACAACTCTTGAGAAAGAAAATGTTTTTGCCCTTTTTGGTTTAGCAGATTGTTATAGGGGGTTGAATTTACATTCAAAAGCTCTTGAAATATGGTTACAATTGGCTCAAATAGAACCTGAAAATAAAATCTTCCTTACTAGGATTGGCGACGCTTATAGGATGTTAAAAGAATACGATAAAGCTTTATCTTTCTATGATAGAGCAATTAATATTGAATATGATTTTTATGCTTATCTGGGAAAAGCTTTAACATATGAGCAAATGGGAAATATTCAAAAATCAGTTGAAACTTTTAATATTTTAGAAAGTCGAGAAAAAGATAATTCTAGATTCTACTATGAATATATTAAATTTTGCTTGCGTAACTCGATGAAAGATAAAGCCAAAAGTCTTTACACCTTTGCGACTAAAAACTTTCCTGATAATAGATATATCGCTTTGATTAACATTTAATATTGATTTATTAATTTTGATTTAAGTAGTACCTGCTTTTTCTTTTTTGCCTTAGATTGCTGTACAGATAATCTTCCGAAGCTATTAAATTTATAAATATCATTGAAAAGATTGTAACTCCTAAAATATAATACAATAAAGAAATTATTGATTTTCCCTTAAAATTATATATTGGTATTTCCTTATCTTTTTCTAAAAATTTAATATAAATCTCATTTTCTGATTTTTCATTTAAGATATATTTTAATGGATCAATATTTTTATTATCCAGTTGGGCGATGCATTGTTCAATCTTTGAATTTTCTTCCAAAATTGATTTTAAAATAATTTGTTTTTGGACATAAGATTCATATTTTGCTATGACTTTTGGTAAAGGTAGTAAAAAAAAATAGAAAATTATAAAGAATATACATATAACTGCGAATATTACTTTATTGACCGCCACCATATTTTTTATATCGGAAAATTGATCCATAAAATTTATCTATTCTAATTGATTTTAGATAGCTTATTTTTTTTAGCAAAATATTATTTATGGTCTATATCTTTAACATCTTTATTAATTTATTTCAAATCGCCTATTTTTATGCATTTTAGCTTAATTATTTCTTATGATTTTTTAGCGATTATTTGCAATTTTGTTTGCTGATACAAAGAATATGTTATTATTGCATGTGAAATAGATAAATTATAACTTTCAATATTGTTAGACTGTGGAATTGATATTGAAAAATCTTTTATATCTTGTAATCTTTCTGGTATGCCTTTGCCTTCATTTCCATATAAAACTAATAGCGGTAAAAATCTTTGACTATTTTTATAAAATTCTATGTCTCCAATTATATTATTTTCATTTATCGATTTTTCAGCGTAGCCAATTTTCAATTTAATGTTTTTAATTTTATTTAAAAATATCTCTTCTAAATTTTCAGAAATATTTATTATCTTTTCTAAACTAAAAATAGCCCCACTTGAACTTCTGATAACCTTTGGTGAAAATAGATCACAGTGAGATTCAAATAATATTATTTTTGTCTGATTAAAACCAATAGAAGTTCTAATAATTGTTCCAAGATTTCCAGGGTCAGATATTTGCAAAAAAGCAGAGATGAATTTCTCTCTATCTAAGAATCTTTCTATTTCGTTAAATAAAGAACTATTTCTATTATCTATGGCTTTAATAGTATTTAAATCTACATTTTCAATTATATCAGGGGTCTTAAAAACAGTAATACAGAAATATGATGTTTTTGTAGATGAAATTTTTAATAAATTTTGCTCATCAGTCCAATAAATTATTGAATTATCCACTTTTTTTAAGATATCATTGAAAAGTTCTTTTTTGGTTTTATCAAGTACAATATATTTTAAAGGAATATTTTTTTGTAGACAAGAAATTAATATATTTTTCCCTTCAGCAAAAGAATAGCCAAATTCTTCACGTTTTTCCTTTTTCTTCAATTCATTTATAAAGTTTGAAATATTTCTTGTTAGATTTTGCTCAACCATAAAAATACACCTGAAAATTTAGTAATATAAAATAAAATGTATGATAGTAAAATTGATATAACAAAAGTTATAAACCATGATATTAACAATGTAAAAAGAAGCCTTGAATTAAAAATAGAAAATCCTCTAGCATAACCAATCCCAATATATGATCCAGTTAGAGTATATACAGATGATATTCTATATCCAAAGAAAGAAAATAATATCGCTGAAGTTGCAAGAGAATAATACGAAGTAAATATCTTTGAAGATTCTATTTTACAAATATCTTTTGAAATTTTTTCGGCTTTTTTGCTACCATTTAAAATAATTGATAAAGACAATATAACACTAAATATTAATAGAAGATACAAATTTAAGTTTCCATAAATTTTGTTTTTGAACAAAGACAAAAATAACAATGATAATAGACTTATTGAATTTGCTACATCGTTTGCACCATGAGAAATAAATACATTTGGCAAGATTAAAAGACTAAGATCAGAAAATATATGCTCTGTTTTTTGATATTCAATCTTTAAGTTATCATTTTCATTTGAAGAATAGTTAATATTTTGACTTTTTTTAAATAAAATTCGATTTATAAATAATAAAAACAATAAAGAAAAAAATGATAGAAGTATGTAAAAAGCAAGTTTTGATTTACTAAGAAAGATTAATAAGAAAAATATATAGAGAGATAAGATATAGATAATTGCAGTTATCTTTGTTATTTTCAGTACCTTTTTATTTTTTAATGAAAAATTTAAAATTACCTTATAGAGAATCAAACCAGAAATTAGACTAAAAATTGGTGTTATTGTCCAAACGATTGTTGTTGAAATCAAATTCTTAAAAAATATATCTAACTTGAAAAATAAACCAGCACCAATTAACCCCCCTATCATAGTATGACTTAAAGATATTGGGAAAGGTAAAAAAGAAGATATAAAGAAAATTATTAAAGTTACTGTCAATATTACAATCGCACAGATGTAAAGTTGATTGAAACTTAAAGAATATGTGTTTATAAATCCATATTGGATTTTTCTTAATACAATTTCACCCAAAAATGTTGCACCAACAATTTCTCCGATTAAAGGAAGAAGAAAGATAAATTTATTATTCTTATATTTAATAAATGTAGATTCATTACTAAAAATCGGAAGTAATAAAAATATTCCATCTTTTGCACCATTAAAAATACATACTAAGATGGTTAAAAACAAAGGTATTATAATTAAATAAATCATCATAAAAAAATTATAATAAAAACTAATAATTCATGAAATCTAAAATCTTATCTGTTAACCTTGAAATTGAATTTGGTATTTTTGATAAAAGAATTATGAGATTGTTAAAATGAATGATATCAATAGCGTTGTATCTATCCTTAAATGAAAACGCAATTTTACCAAGATCCAACGATAATGTATCTATCTTATGCTCTAAATCATCAAGCTGTTCAATATTTTTTTTCTGTAAATCAAAAATAGGTTTAGCGAATCCATAATTGTAACCTGTAATAAAAGTATCTATCATTTCCTTATAATTTTTAATAGAATTCACAACTTCATCACATAGACTATTTAATAACTTCTCTACTTGTTTATCGATTGTAAATGAAATCCTATTTAAAAATAGAAGCTTCGCAAAATCTTCAATACTATCCATAATATTATCTTGAATGTGAATAAATTGAAGTATATCTTCTCTGGTAAATGAAATCTTTAAGGAATTTCTAATCAGTTGGCGAAGTTCATTTTTAATTGTATCTGCTTTCCTTTCAAAAAAAGATATTTGCTCTATAAATCTTGAAATCTCTTCATTCGAAAAATAATATCTTAAAAGTTCATTCAAAAGTAAAGATGACTGATAAATGCAATCCACATGCTGTGAGATAAGATTTAAAGGAGTATTTTTAGGCAAAAGTCTTTGAAATATAAATGGGTATTTTTTCATAAAAAATTCCTAGAAAGTTTATCAATGTTGTTTAAAACAGATTAAAGATCTTTAATAAGGCTATAACACTGCTGAATAAATCAGCACTGCCACCAGAGGATATATCATTTTTAAGACAGAATTCATTCAAACTGTCAATACCATTAAAAAAGTTATTATAGTTTTTTCTTTTCATGACATTAGAGCAAAGTTTTTGATACTCAATCAATGTCTCTTCTCCTAATTTACCTAATATATTTGTATCTTTCAAAGAAGAACAGATAAATAAAAATACTTTAAGTAAAATTATCTTTTTCTCTAAAAAAAACTGTGGATCATTAATAAAAGATTCAATATTTAATCTGTTTTTAAGATTTAAAAAATAATTTATTGACTTAAATACGATTGGATAACCTTTCTTTGCTTCGTCGACAACTCCTCTATATTTATATTTTTCGTAAGTTCTAGCTCCATATGTAGATTTTGGAAGATTATTTGTCTTTATTTTATAATCAGCAAAAATTTCTCCGACTTTTTGAACCAAATATGAATAAATTTTTATAAATGAATACCTTCTAAGATTGTATCCCTTCTCATTATCTTCAAGAATCTTGTATTCATAAATCTCTAAAAATATATACATTGATATAAATAGTATTGAATAAGTAAAGATAATACCTTTATAAGTATTTATTCCTTTTGTCTTTGTAAACATCTGCTTTTCAATTATAAGACCGAAATGCAAAAATCTATCTAGCCCATCTTTTAAATTAGAAAAAAAATATTTTAAAAGATAATCTTGAGTGATTTTTTTTTCTGAAAGTTCAACAGCTTCTTCATTTTGATAATAAAAGACTTCATCACATAAATTCAATAATCCATACAGGTACTTTCTTATCAAAGGGATAGTTTCAAACATAATAAAGTAATCCATATCCTTATGTCTATTCTGACTAATTGGTGTAATGAGACCGGGTTTTGGATCTAAAGACAACTCAAGATATAGAGCATCTATAAAAGAATGGATTGTTTCAATCAGATCTTCATTTGAAGATAATTTTGCTAGTTTTACTTTTCTCAAAAATTTCCCTTTTCTTTTTTTCATTTTCTTAAAATTTATTTTTAGGTTTCATCAACTTTATTTTTAAGGATAAATAATTTTGTTATTCCATATCTTCTTTCATCTAAAACTAAAAAATTAGATAAATCAGGATCAATTTTTTTAAAGATTTGAAGGAACAATAGCCCATCATCTTTTAGTCTATTGTATTTATGTATGTAACTTAATATATCATTTTCAAAACCTAAAAAATATGGAGGAGATGCAAAAATAAAATCATAACAGTAGTTCCAAGATCTTAAAAACCTTCTGAAATCAAGAGAAAATACATTTGCTTTTAAACCAAATTCCTTTAAATTTTCTTTAATAGTTTTGCAAGATCTATTGTCCTTATCAACAAAATCAACCTTTTTAGCCCCTCTTGAAAAAGCTTCTATCCCATAATTGCCACTTCCTGCAAAAAGATCTAAAACAACAGAACCAACTATTTTTGTATCAAGTATATCAAACACCGCTTCTTTAACGATACTGATTGTAGGTCTTAGGTCTGTATTGGGTACCAATATTTTTCTTCCCTTAAAATTTCCTCCGATTATTCTAATTCCCTCTTTCATTCAATATCTCTTATTTTATTATCTTTCTTCTTCTATTTTAGTCATTACCATTTATCAATTTAATATATTCAACTTAATCAAGTACCACTTAAAAGATTTAAATACTGCTTAAGATTTTTTCTTTATATAGCGAAATCATAGAGGTTAACAATGAAAAATCTTTTTCTGGTTTTGCCATATAATGCATTCCTATACCAACTCCATTTTTACTATTATATCCACATGGAATAGATATAGCTGGAGCACCGATAATATTTGCAGTAACAGTAAATATATCTGCACTATATTCATCTATTGGTCTTATCTTTTCACCAATTTTCTTAAGATACGATGGTGTTGTAGGAGTCAAAAGTAAATCTATATCATTAAAAAGATTGTTAAACTTATAGACCAAATATTTCCTTATTTTCTGGGCTTTTGAATAGTACTTATCCTGATATCCTGAAGATAAAACATAATTTCCAATTGTAATTCTTCTTAAAACTTCTTTACCAAAATTCTCATATCTAAGATCTGCAACAGAATCGAAAAGATCAGTATTATTTATTTTATTTCTATCAACTAGTTTTTTACCATATCTAATGCCATCGTATCTAGCAAGATTGGATGATGCCTCTGCTGGTGCAATTATATAATATGTTGAAAGTGGTAAGTCAATTGGAACTGGAAAATCTATCTCTAAAATTTCGTTTCCCTCTTTTTTTAACCTATTAATCTGTTCAAAATATATTTTTTTTGTATCTTCACAAGAAATGAATTTTTCAATACCTTTAATAATTCCTATCTTTTTTTGCCCAAATTCCTCGTTTTTAATTTTATTTATGATCTTTTCTTTTTTGATTAGATTTTCAGTTTCTTCAAGAAAAATTTCTTTAAGATTATTAAAAAAATCTGTCCTTTCAATAGTAATACTGGTCATATCATTTGAAGATTTGCAAGCAATTATATCAAAGATGAAAAGAAGATCTAAAAAATTAGCCGAGAGTATCCCTATTACATCAAGGGAAGAGGCAAATGCGACAAGACCCCATCTTGAAACTGATCCCCAAGTTGGCTTAAAACCATAAATCCCACAAAGACTTGCTGGTTGACGAACAGATCCTCCTGTATCTGAACCAAGTGCAATTGGAACCATCCCGCAACTAACAGCAGCTGCACTTCCACCAGATGAGCCGCCTGGAATATATTCTACATTAAGAGGATTTTTAGTTGGACCAAATGAGGAGTTTTCAGTAGTACTCCCCATTGCAAATTCATCCATATTTGTTTTTGCTAATATTTTAGCACCTTTTTCTTTTAAAAATCTTACAACATCTGCATCATAAGTAGCAACATACTTATCCAATACTCTTGAAGCACAGCTGTTCTTTAGTCCTTTCACTGCTATGTTATCTTTAATCATAACAGGCATGTTTTTCAAAAAATTCGAAGTATTTACCACATTTAAATTTTCTTCATTTGAAAGATCTTTTATTTCTTTTTCATTTTCATGCAAAAAGGCAAAATAAATATTATTATTTTTAATTGCTTCATTATATTTTTCTCTTGATTGCGCAAGTTCATTTTCTAAAAGATAAGATTTTCTTAATGGTTCAACATTTATCATATGTGTCTTTCCTCTTCATTATTTTCTTCATTCAATTTTTCCTTTTCAATAACAATAGGCACAACACAAAATTGATCTTCCTCATTTGAAAAATTCTTTATGATATTTTTACTTTCAATAAAATTCTTATTGTCATCTTCTCGTAATTTTTTAGATAAAACTGGAGTTTTATCATCGAATTTTTCAAAATCAGTGTTGAAATCGTTAAAATTTGAAATTTTGTTCACAAAGTTTAGTATCATTTCAAAATCATTTTCAAGATTCTTATCTATTTTACTTACTCTACATAAAAAGGATAATTTTTTCATCAAATTTTCATCCATTAAAAACTCCTTCTTAAAAAGGTTACCATAGCATCTATTTTTGCAAATATTTTATTATTTTAATTCAAATTTCGATATTCTTATTAAGTTGAAAAAAAAGTAATATATTTTATAAATAAGACAAGAAATGCAGATAAAAAAAATCATAATATTTTATTTTGAACTAATGTATTAGAAAAAGCAAATAATTTCAATATGATTTTCAGGAGAAAAAAATGTCTAAAAAGAAGGAATACTCTTCTTTGGCTATGAAGATGAGTTTTGGAATAGCATTTATCTTACTATTAATCTTTGCTTTAATTGTAATCCTATTAAATTTTTTCATATCTAAAAATGAAATAAAAAAAAATGTAGAAGATTTAGAAAAAGAAGTAATAACAACAAGTAATTTTCTTGAACAAATTTTTGACTTAGAATCTAAAAATATAATAAATCTTTTTAATGATAGTAAAATTTCATTTCTAATATCTTCCAAAAACACATTTGAACTTACTCGATTCATAACAAATAAATCTCTCCAATCCTCCTATATTGAAGATGTATCAATTTTTTCGCCTTCATTTGAATCTATTGCATCAAATTATACGAAAAATATCAAGATGAATGATCTTCCAATCTTTTCTGATTTAATTAAGAATAAAGCTGAAATTAAGATATGGAAAAACCCAACAAAATCTGCCATTAATGATTCTGTTATTATTCCAATCACAATTCAATTAAATATTGAAAATGATGGAATATATTATATATATGCTGAAACTTTCTCTTACAAAGATCTGTGAAAATTTGATAGGTTCCAGGACTTTTGGTGTAAGTGGTAGTATGGCTTTAAATGATGAAAATGGCATAAATCTATTTCATAAAGATAGAACGCTTGTATTAACTTCTTTAGCAAACTATGATTTTATGCAAAAGATGCTTAATTCCAAAGACAAGAATGGTATTATAGAGTATATTTTTAATAATGAAATTAAATTTTTAGCATTTAATAAATTTAACAATTGGCCAATATATGCTACAGTAATGGATTCAAGAAAAGCAATATTAAGTCTTTCAAGAGTATTTACAAATAATATCATATTATCTCTACTTTTATCTTTAGTAATAATCATAATTATAACTATAATTTTTACAAATACTGTAGTAATAAAACATATAATCAATCTTATAAGCCCTATTAAACAACTTACTTCCGGAGATTTAAGGGCTGTTTTTCCTGTTAGAACAAAAGATGAAGTTGGTCATATTGCTAAACAGTTAAATAATTTAATTCAATCATTTAATATCATAATAAGAAATGTCAAATTTAAGGCAGTCGAGTTAAATGAAATAAGTTTAAATCTTGCAAGCAATATGGAGGAAACTGCTGCTGCGATTTATGAAATAAATAAAAATATTGAAAGTTCAAAACATCAGATCGATGATCAGGTTGCCTCAGTTACCCAAACATCTGCTGCTGTAGAACAACTCACAAGATCTATAGATAGTTTGAATCAGGTTATAGAAGATCAAGCAGCAAATATAAATGAATCATCTTCTGCTATAGAAGAGATGGTGTCGAACATCGCATCTGTTGCAGCAAATGCAGAAAACACAGGTAAAAGCACAGAAGAACTTTTACAGGTTTCCAATGATGGGAAGAAAAGATTGGATGATGTCTTTGTAACAATAAAAGAGATATCAAGGATGTCTGAAAATCTCATATCTACTACTTCCTTAATTATGTCAATAGCTGACAAAACAAATCTTCTTGCCATGAATGCCGCAATTGAAGCTGCTCATGCTGGTGAATTTGGAAAAGGCTTCGCTGTTGTTGCTGATGAGATTAGAAAACTTTCAGAACAGACAGCTTCTCAATCAAAAACAATTACTCAAAACTTAAATCAAATCAAGACAGCTATTGACAAAGTTGCAAACACTTCTAAAGAAACTTCTGAAGCGTTTAACACTATATTAGATAAGATTGTTTCTGTAAATAAAATGGCAGAAGATATAAAATTATCTATGAATGAACAAAAAGAAGGTAGTAAACAGATACTTGAAGCTTTGAGAAAAATGAATCAAATAACCTCTTCTGTAAAAAATAGTTCGGCTGAAATGAAAGCTGGAAATAATGAAATATTAGCCGCAATTAAAAAACTAAATCAGATCTCCTATAATGTTAAAAATGGAAATGAAGAAATCTTTTCTGCTGCTGCTGAAATAAATAAAGCAGTATCAAATGTCATTAAACTTGCAAACATGACAAAAGCAGATGTGTCTTCATTATTAGAACTAACAGATAAATTTATAGTTAAAGAAGATGATCTTAGTGAAGAAAATAAAAAAAATAAATTATCAAAAACTGAAAGATTTGAATCTCTACCAGAAACAAAAAATTTAGAAATCGAAGAAAAAGGAATTCAAAGAATTGAAGAATAAAAGAATAGCTAATTTTTACATAGCTTTTTTAATTGTCTTAATCTGTTTTTTCTCTTCTATTTCAGTTTTTGTTGCCTTAAGTTATTTCTCCAGCAAAGGTGCAGATAGTGAGATATCAGATATAAGCAATTTTTTTTCTGAGAGTAAAAACAATACTTATAGATTTTCTCAAAATAATCCTAAACCTATTGATGATAATCAAGAGATAACAAATATTGTATTTAAAATTAAAAGCAAAATTGATATAATATCCAAGTTAAATCCAATAGAGTTTTCAAATCTTGATTACCCACAAAGACAAATTTTATTTGAAAATATAAAAATCCTTTTAAATCAAAATTTAATTTATAAGGAAGAAGTTTTCGATGCAATACTACCATCTTATCAAATAATCCTTTCCATATTATATACCGATACTTTTGCTAAATCTGTAATATCAAATGCTTATGGAGATAACCTTTCATCAGATTTTTACAAAGATTTTATATATTTTAGAAAAATATATTATCCTATCAAAGATCACTTTTTCGAACTTTTAACATATTATTTTAATACCTTCAAAGATGATAGAGCTTACAACAAAACAAATTCAAAAATTATGAGACAAAAAGATTTTATTGTTCCTTCAATCAAAGAATTAAAATATAACCATCAAAATGCTATTGATATCTTCTTTAAAAAAGTAAACAAAGTAAATGGAGAAGAAATTGGTCCTCAGATTTATTCATTTACATCAGGGGTAGTTGTCGTAGCTGAAAATGGTTGGGTTGGGGGTACTACTTTTGAATCATATAAAGGTGGTGGGATATCCCCTAAAAGTGGCAATGGTGTTATTATCTATGATCCTATAGGAAAAAGATTTATTTCCTATTTTCATCTTTATGAAGTAAATGTTGTAAAAGGGCAGATAATAAAGGCTGGTGAGCCAATAGGTCTGGGTGGCAATACTGGACTTAATGCTAGAAAGTTTGGTCATGGTAAGCATCTGCATTTTGAAATTTTTGATATTCTTAAAGATAGGTTTTTGACTTGCTATGAATTAAGAAATATCCTTTTTCATTAGAATTTTTATTTGTCAAAAAAAAGAGGGTTATCTCTTGAATAAGAGATAACCCTCTTTTTTTTAATAAAAATAATAAATACTACTTAATATTCTTAACAAAATCGGTTAAAACATCTGTTAAATCTGGTTTGCCAATCTCTTGAAGTTCATAAATAACTCTATAAGCTGGCTTTTTAATTTTGACAATTCTTGTTAAATCTATTGGTGTAGCGATAATAACAGCATCACAGTCAACTTTATTTATAGTTGTTTCAAGGTCTTTAATCTGAGCTTCTGAATAACCCATAGCTGGAAGAAGTGTTCCGATATATGGATATTTTTTATATGTTTCTTCTATTTTACCAACAACCCAAGGTCTTGGATCAACTAAAGAAGCGGCACCAAACTTCTGAGCAGCAACAACTCCAGCACCATAAGTCATCTCACCGTGAGTAAGAGTAGGACCGTCTTCAACTACTAGTACTCTTTTGCCTTTTATTTCTTGCCAATTATCAATAAATATTGGTGAAGCTGCATCAACAACTATAGCTTTTGGATTAGCTGCTTGAATATTTTTTCTTACTATCTGTATATTTTCATTTGAAGCAGAGTCTATCTTGTTGATTACAATTACATCTGCCATATAAAGGTTTGTTTCACCTGGGTAATACTTAAATTCGTGACCTGGTCTATGTGGATCAACTACAGTTATATGTAAATCTGGTTTGTAAAAAGGCATATCATTGTTTCCACCATCCCATAAAATGACATCACAACCAGCTGGATCATTTTCAGCTGCTCTTAAAATAGCTTCATAGTCTACACCAGCGTAGATAACATTGCCTCTTGAGATATGAGGTTCGTATTCTTCCATTTCTTCAATTGTACAATTATGTTTTTGAAGATCATCAATTGAAGCGAATCTTTGAACTTTCTGTTTTTCAAGATCACCATAAGGCATAGGATGCCTAACAGCAACAACCTTTTTACCCATTTTTTTCAATAAATTTGCAACAGCTCTTGTAGTTTGGGATTTACCACATCCTGTTCTAACAGCACAAACAGCAATAACTGGTTTTGTGGATTTTAACATAGTTGTTCTTGAACCGACAACCTTAAAATCCGCACCTGCTGCCATAACTCTTGAAGCATGATGCATTACATATTCATGTTGAACATCTGAATAAGAAAAAACAACTTCATCGATATTGTGTTTTTTAACAAGTTCGATAAGGTCTTTTTCATCTTCGATAGGAATCCCATTGGGATAAAGTTTACCAGCCAAAGAAGCTGGGTACTTTCTTCCAGCTATATCTGGAATTTGGGTTGCAGTAAAACATACCACTTCATAATCAGCATTATCTCGATAAAGAACATTAAAATTATGAAAATCTCGCCCTGCAGCACCCATTATAATAATTTTTTTCTTTGCCATTATTTTACCTCTCCTTTCTATTTGTATCTGCTTCTTTTGATTAACATACCAAATTTTAATGTAAAGGAATTTTTCAAGTTGATTTTATCTTTTTACACAACATATTTTTACTTAATCAATTTTTAAGATTTTTAATTTATTTTAATTCTTTAATATATTTGACAAATATTTTTTTTCCCCTAAAATTTAGTTAGTTTATAATTGAACGACAAAGTTATAAAAAAAGGAGAAATAGTTATGAAAAGCAAACTTCTAGTAGTTTTTTTCGTAATGCTTTTTGTTTTAGTCGCTTTCTTTGGTTGTAAAAAAGAAGCTTCCGTATTAAAAGTTGGTACTAATGCCGAATATCCACCTTTTGAATATAAAGATGGAGATCAATTTCTCGGTATTGATATGGATATTGCAAGATATGTAGCAACAAAACTTGGAAAACAGATTGAAATCAACGATATAGATTTTGACTCCCTTATACCTTCACTACAAAACAACAAATTCGATATGGTTATAGCTGCTATGACTATAACAGATGAAAGAAAAGAAATTGTTGATTTTTCTATCCCATATTATACCGCCAATCAATCAATCATCGTTAAACAGGATTCTTCGCTAACAATAACTTCCGAGGAAGATCTTGCAAAGCTAAAAATTGGTGTTCAAAGAGGTACTACTGGTGAAGCTTATATAGATGAAAACTTTATTCAAACAAAAAAAATGAAAGATACAATGTTAATCAGATTTGACAATAATATTAATGCAGTTCAAGAACTTTTAAATGGTAATGTTGATTGTGTTATCATTGATGATTCAGCTGCAAAAGGATATGAAAAGTTAAAACCAGTTAAGGTTATTTATACTATTGAAAGTAATGAAAGTTATGGTATTGCTTTCCCAAAAGGTTCAAAGCTTGTTGAGAAAGTTAATAAAATAATTGATGAATTACTTAAATCAAATGAATGGCTTGAATTAATTAAAAAATATTTTTAATTTAATTTATTAAATTATTTTTATGCATGAAGGGTTAAATCCCTTCATGCTTTTTTATTAAAATAAAAAAAGGCAATATTAGCAATGAGTGAAATTAATAGTAATCTTTTCTTTTTATTCAAAAATATGCCTCTTCTATTAAATGCCACATTAACAGCTATTCTCTTGACATTTGCCTCTATATTTATTGGAATGGTTGTAGGTATTTTAATAACTTTTTTAAGAATATATGGTTCAAAAATAACCAAAAAAATTGTATTTGCTTATGAATGGGTCCTTAAAGGAACCCCTCCTCTAATTGTAATTTTTATATTTTATTTTGGTCTTGGTAAATACTTAAATCTTGGACCATTTTTATCTGCTGCATTAGCACTTGGTTTAAGATCTTCGGCTTATCAAGCTCAAATATATCGTGGGGCTGTTTTATCTATAACTTCAGAACAAACAGAAGCTGGTCTTTCATTAGGTTTATCCAGAGCAAAGACATTTATGATAATTATAATTCCTCAAGCCCTTAGGTTGTCTTTACCTGGATTTACGAATGAATTTACCATTGTCTTAAAAGATACTCCTCTTGCATATGCAGTTGGATTAGTCGAAATTTTAAAGGCTGGTAGAGATATATTAAATCAACCGTTGACACAAAGTATAACAGGAGGTGATATAACTGGAACCTTAAATCCTTTTGCAATTTTTTTAGTCTGTGCACTTCTTTACTTTCTACTTTTTGAAGTTTTTTCTTATTTACTACATTTCCTATCTAAAAAATACGAAATACCAGGCTTTGTAACTGATAAAGAAACAAAATAATTCAAGGAATTATGATGGAAGAAAATTTACTTATAATCGAAAATATTGAAAAAGCTTTTGGTTCACAAAAAGTTCTTGATGGTGTATCATTCAAATTAAATAAAGGTGATGTAAAGGTCATTGTCGGACCATCTGGAACTGGAAAATCAACACTTCTTAGATGTATCAACCTTTTAAATCCTCCAGATAAAGGTAGAATTTATCTTCAAAATACTGAAATCACACAGCTCCCTCATTCTAAGATCCCATCAATAAGACAGAAAATTGGAATGGTTTTTCAGCATTTTGCCCTTTTTAACCATCTTTCTGCGATAGATAATGTCGCTCTAGGACTTATAAAAGTTAAAAAAATGAATAAAACCGATGCATACGAAAAGGCAATGTTTGAATTAAAAAGAGTCGGACTCGATCAACATAAAGATAAATATCCGGCTCAACTTTCTGGTGGACAAAAACAAAGAGTCGGTATTGCAAGAGCTTTGGCTATGGATCCACTTTTAATACTATTCGATGAACCAACAAGTGCATTAGATCCTGAACTTATTGGAGAAGTTTTACAGGTAATGCAAAACCTTGCAAAAGAAGGTATGACAATGATATGTGTGACACATGAAATGGGTTTTGCAAAATCTGTTGCAAATGAAGTAATATTTATGGAAAAGGGTAAAATAGTTGAACAAGGACCACCATTAAAGCTTTTCACAGAAGCGACTCACCCAAGAACTAGAGAGTTTTTAAGCAAAATAAGTGAACTCTATGGTGAATCAGAAAAAAAATAGGAATTAAATATGATGTTTTTTTCAAAATTAGTAACCTATATTCCATCACTATTAAAAGGTCTCGGAATAACCCTTGAACTTACTCTTTTATCTGCTATTATTGGTTTTTTTGCCGCTATTTTTCTGGTTGTTGGGGTTTTATATGGAAATCGTTTTTTCAAAATTTTATGCAATTTTATTATTACAATAATCCGTGGAACTCCAATGATGGTTCAGCTTTTTCTTATTTATTTCGGTCTACCAGGAATTAATATCAAATTATCACCATTGACAGCAGCAGTAATCGCATTTATTATAAACTCTTCTGCATATCAGGCAGAATATTTGAAGGGTGGCTTTATGGCTATTTCAAAAGAACAGATTGAAGCTGCCTATTCAATTGGATTAAACAAATGGGACGCAATCCGACTTATTGTTTTCCCTCAAGCTTTTAGATTTGCCATCCCTGCTCTTTCAAACGAAATAGTTTACCTTATTCAATACACTTCGGTTGCATATACAATTGGACTTCCAGAACTTTTCTATATATCAAAAAATTTTGCTTCAAAGACATATATGAACTTAGAAATTTACCTATTTATTGGAATTATTTATCTTATTTTTATATATATCATTACCAAACTCACAGATATTGTAGAAAAAAAACTCTATATACCAGGGTTTGACACTAGCCACTTAAAATAATTTTATGAATATATTACTTTTAGACACTTCCACATCTTCTTTTCATCTAACTATTAAAACTAGCGATACTTTTGCTACCTTTACTAGTAAAACACCATTTGATCATACTGAGCATATACTTTTAATCATTGATTCCACTCTTAGCACCTTACACTTAAAAATAAACTCGATTGATTATGTTTTTATTGGAACAGGACCTGGTTCATTTACTGGAATTAGAATCGCTCATTCAATAATAAAAGGTTTATTCTTCAATTCAAACATAAAAATCCTTCCGCTTCCCTCTATTTCATTATTAGCATATTCTTTTTTCATTAATATCAACTTATTTATCAATACTTTTGATTATTTGAAAATTTTGGGAAAAAATTATTATACCCTATATTCAATGATTTTTGGAAAGAAAAATAGATACTATTTTAGTAAGTACGGGTTTTCTCAAGATTTTATTGAAAAACCTCTTAACGATATTGATATTGATCAACTTATAAATCCTAAAATTGAAGATTTGGCTTTTGATAGAATAAAAGAAATAATAAAATTGGAAGAAAAATTAGAATCAAAGCCTATTTTAATTTTAGATGATTTACAAAATTTTCCTCAAATAGAAAAACATCATTTTACGATCTTTGAATCAAAAATTAATGGTATTGAAATAATTAATTTTATTGAAAAGAATATTGAAAAGTTTGAAAGATACATTATTTCTCCTGATTTACTTTTACCATTATATATTAGAAAATCTGATGCCGAAGAAAATATTGAACGATGAGTTTTATAGAGATTGAAATTGAATATTATCCTGATTCAATAATCGATGTAATAGTTAACTCGACAAAAGATAGTTTTGTAAAAATTGACGAGATTAAAAATAATAAATATATAATCAAAATCAAAGAAGAATCTTTTGGTCCTTTTTTATGGGATGACAAATTTTCCAAAGATAAAATATATCAAAAAGAATCTTCAGATAATTTAATTTTTATAGATCTTGAATTAATTAATGAAGATCTAACACAAAATTACTTAGATAGCAATAGAAATATAATAAGAACTAATAAAACCAAAATAAGTAAATCAAAATACTTATATCTTTTAAACTTGTCCTTTAATTTTAACCAAAAATTGTTAAACTTGAATATTAATGAGATTCATAAATATAAAGACATTTTCTATGAAAATTTAATAGAATTAATTGATTTGAATTACATATTATCTATTAAAAGTGATTTTATAATATTAAAACTAAGTAATAATTTACATTTATTGCCATTTCAATTTATATCTTATTATCTTGCAAAAAAAAGAATTTTATCTTTATTTTTGATCCAAGATTTGGATAAATTCGACATTAATTTTATTCAATCTTTAAAAAATCAGAAAATAAAAATTCATGATTTATTTTTCTTAAAGGAAAATTCATTTGAGATTAATGAGAAACTATGGAATAAAATGAAGATAAATAGAATAGTATTTTCAAATAATGATCAATTTATAAGTGGAATTAATATATCAAAAATCCCTGTGATTTTAGCTCATGGTTATAGAAAAAAAGATTTTTCTTCAATCAAAATAGGAAAAAATTTTTTTAATCCTTTTTATTTAAACCAAGTTGAAAATACCCCACAAATATTATTATTATTATGTTGTATGATAAATTATTCAAATTCCGAAAACAATATTATCAATCACTTTTTCCAAAAGGGAAGTAAATTAATCCTATCTTTCCCTTACATTGTGCCAATAGAATATGTTGAAGAAGTATTTGAATTGATAATCGAAAATAAATATGATAATATTTTTGAATTATTAATAAAGATTTTATCTAAATCTAGCTTTTTGTCTTTTTTGACAAAAATACTGATATGACATTTTTTAATTAATATTTACTTATAAATCACTAAAAAAAAGAGCTAGGTTCCTACCATTGCAACTTAAAATCACATTTGAACTACTAAAAGAATATGAAAAATCCCTATTTTTTGATAAAACTATATGGAACAGCTCGGTCTGACTATCTTTTAAGAGGATATCAGCATCATCTTCCATTGATTTAAATTTTAAATGATAGGATGTAATATCTGAATTAATATCTAAATGTAAGATATACCAATTTAAGCTTATAGAAAATCTACAATATGAATCGATAATAGCTGCAGCTTTTACCTGATCAAAAGTTTTTTGTATCACTTCGACAGTTGAAAATACTTTTTTAGACTTTTTCATAACAAAAACGCTATCATCTATACCTTCTCTTTTTTTGGTTTTTAAATAAGATTTCAAAGAAATATATTCCCCTATTAGATCTGGATTTTTCTTGAAAGTATCTTCTATTTTATCAATTTCATAATCACTTAGTTTTTGACCCAATGCTGATTTTAATAATAAATCTTCTATCATATCTCACCTTCATCTATAAATAAGTAATTTTCTGCAAGGTAATTACATTTTATTTTCATTTTTTTCTTAATTCTTGTAATAGCGACTCTAAAGGATGAAATTGATTGATTAAATAGGTTTTCAATAAGTTTTTCATCAAGTGTATCGTTAAATGAATCGGATTTGTTTATGTTTTCATCCTCTAATAAGTTTATGAGATTAATAATAGTAATATTAAAGTACTCAGATAAAAATATATAATCCTTATTGTCCAACAAAAAACAATAGTAAGTCAAAAACATTGCCACTTCTTCTCTGTCAAAATGGTTGTATAGACATTTTTTAATTATTTCCTTCATTTCATCAATACTAGAACAATCTGGTGATGCTACAACATTAGATTTGTTTTTGATTATCTCTAAAAAGGAAAGTTCTTCATTTTCTCTACTATTTTTTTTTGCTTTAATCTTTCTATTAAAGTTTTGCCATTCAAAATAAAGATTTTTGATAAAATAATAATAGAAAATAAAGTTTTCATTATTTTTTAAAAACGATTTAGCTTTAAGAATAAAAACAGAAAAATTTTCATATACCTGTGAAATAAAATCAGAAATGATATCTGGATTAGAAATCCTCTTATAATTTACAAAATTAATTATAGCTGGATAAAGTAAATTAAATATTAAATCTAATAATTTTTTAGACTTTTCAATATCATCAATTTCATTTAAATATTCAATCATTTTTTGATTAAATTCATTTGTAAGATAGTATTGATGTTGAAAATCCAATTTCAGTTCCTTTACCTTTTATGGAATTAAACAGTATTTCAAATTGATGAATAGAGAATATCTTGTTTACAAATGAAAGCCCGAAACCGATGCCGCTATATTTTCTATTTAAATCCTTCGATTCTTGAATGAAATTTTTCATAGAGGCAGCAAATGTTTGATAATCCATACCTATACCTTTATCTATTATCAATACTTTTACTTTCATGTTTTGTTTATCTACTTCGACCTTTATTGTTATAGGTGCGTTATCTTTATTAAATTTTATGGCGTTATCAATTAAGTGTTCCATGGCTTTACCTATTAAATATTGGTCGCAAAAGATTATTATTTCAGGGTAATCTATATCAAGGATAATCTGAGTTTGAGAGTTTTCGAACTTTTTTATTACATCATATATTATTGTCACAACATTAACTTTTTGTATATCAAGATTTGAAATCTTATCTGATAGATTTACGAAAGTCAAGAGATCTTCAATCATCTGAAGTAGATGATTTGAGTTTTTTAAAATTGTTTCTATACCTTTTAATTGTATCTGATTAAGGTCTCCCATATCTTTTGAATGAAGCATTTCAGAGTAACCCACAATAGTAACAAGTGGGGTTTTTAATTCATGTGTTATATTATATAGAAATGAATTCTTAATTTGCTCAAAATTTTTAAGGTTTTCTATTGCCTCGACAAGTTTAGATTGTGAAACACTTAACTCTTTATATGTCATCTGCAAGTCAAGTATTGGTGAGATTAGGGATAAGAGTGAACTTAAAATATTTTCTTCTTCTTCAGAAAAAGGAATGTCCTCAAAAGATTTACCAAAAAATGCAAAACCAAGTGGTTTTTTTTCACTATATATCGGGAAAATAAGAGCAGAAGACATGTTTTCTAGAAATGGGAAATCTAATATATCTTTTTTATTAACTTTATCAAATCTTAACTCCGTTTTCCCGCTCATTAACTCAAAAATAAAGCCACTGTAAACAGAGATTCTCTTTATTTCGATACTATTTCCATCTACTCCTATTCCAGAAATGAATATCAATTCATCTTTTTTCAAATCTCGAAGATATATTCCAGCTTTTTGAATATCAAAGTGGTGTCCTATTCTTTCAAAAAATCTATCACAAATTACCTGTTCATTTTTGATATCTTTAAGAGCTGAAAAAACTTCTAGATAAATAGAAAGACATAATGCCTCATTAGTAATATTTTTCATATACTATACCTATACTTTTAAATGCCAAAAATGCAATTTGTTGTTAATTTTGGTATTGATTTAGTTGGAATAATTATTAAATTAGAAGTTATACCAGTAAAAGATTTAAATGATAACAATTTAGTTAGTTTAAAATTGTTTTTTAAGTATTCATTAATAATAAAAGGCAAATCTCCACTTAAAATAAATAGATTAAATTTCCCTTCTTTTTTTATACTCCTTATTTTATTGAAAAGGATATGTATGTTACATTTTTCTATAAAAGCATATTGATAAGAAAAAACCGAAATATCATTATAAAACAGATCTATCGATTTCCCAAAATCCATTTTGAGTTTTATGATAGAATAATCCTCTTTTAATGAAATTATTTTTAATGGAAAATATTTTATAGAATTTTCAATATGCTGATAAGACAAAGAAGGAATTTTATTTAAGAAAAATTGGACTGGATTTTGCCACGAGATATTCTTAAATCCTCCATCAAAAGCATCTGTTATAAGATAAGGGCCTAAATAATCTTCCCAAAATTCATCAATATATTTAAAATTTATTTCACTATCGTAAGAAAAAAGAAAAAAGTAATGGTTATAGAAGTTTCCGTTATAGTAAACACAGTTATTCTGAAACTTTTCGAAATCTATACCTATAATCTTGCATTTAACTCCAAAAATAGTGGATAAAAAAAATATTAAGTCATTTCCTTCATCATTTTTGATAATATTAGAGATAATAAATCCATTTTTAATTTCAGTTCTTGAATTTTTTAAATTTGCTAAAATAAGATCGGAATTTGAATTAAAGAAACAATTTACTAGTTTCAACTTTGTCTCATAAACTAAAAAACCGAAATCAAGAAATTTCCCATTTAAAATAATATTTGATGTTTTAATAAAGATAATATTATCCGAAGTAATCTTTATTTCTCTTATAAAATCATCCTGATTTATATGAAAAATAATTAAGTTAGAGTCCTTTTTTTCTGTTAATAATTTCAAAAGATTATCTTCTGAGAACCATCCAAGCAAGTAAAACATTACTTCATCTGCTCCTTATGCCAATCTAAAAGAGTCTGTATAGATGGCAGTTTTATTGTATCTCCAGCCTTAATATTGTTTTTTGAAAACCAACCTTTATTGACTTCTAAAGCAAATTTACAAGGATAAATAGATGAAATTGGAGTTTCATCATAAGGATTCATATCGTAAATACCTATTATAAGACCATTTTCTCTAATATAAGCAATCGATAAAGGAATAGATGTGTTTTTCATCCAAAAATTCAGTACCTGTTCCTTTTCAAAAATAAAAAGCATTCCATAGTTCTCTGGTATCTTTTCCCTAAACATTAGACCTGTAGCTCTTTCTTGATCAGTTAAGGCAATCTCAATATAAAGCTTAACCCCATTTATTTCAATAAAGTGGTTATTTTGATTGCATCCATAGAATGAAACACTTATAAAAATTAAAATCATAAAGAAAATTAGTATTTTTTTCATATAAACCTCAGATATTAATAGTGTAATTCATAAAAATAATTACTTCATATTATAACTTTTGTCAACGATTGATTTTATTATCTATTCTATTATCTTGCCGAAAATATAACCATGAAAAAAAAGAGAAGAAAAAGTAAAAATAAAAGTTTTGCCTTTCCACTATTTTTAGTCTTTATACTTATAATACTTATGGGTTATGCTTCATTTTTACTTTATTCTTTTGCTAAAAATAATGGTATTTTTCAGACTAACACAGAAAAAGTTGATGAAGGCAGCAAATTTTCAAAAAACTCAAAAGAAAATAAGATTAAACTTGATTTTTTATCGAAACTTTTCCCAAAAACCATATCAAATGATACAAAGCTTACTGAATCACCTAAAGATAATAATACTACAAAAGATGAGTCTGAAAAAGATAAAAATATAGAAAATACCAATAAAAATGATTCTGTTAATAAAACAACCATAAACAATTCTGAAGAAAATACATCCTTGAAAGAAAACAAAAATCAAAAAGATGATAATAACAATGATAAAAAAGACAATTTGAATAATACTAATGTCGATAAAGGAAATATTACATATAAAATAAACTCAAAAGATTTTATAATATATCTTGCGGCTTTAGATAAAGAATATGAACTTTATCTTGCTAGAAAAGTTGAAAAAATTGATTACACTGACTCACCGATTTTCGCCGTCATTTCTTTTCTAATAAATTATAAACCTAAAGATCCATATTTAAACTTAATTCCTGAAGGAACAAGACTTCTTGGGGCATGGATTAAAAATAAAGTATTATATCTCGATTTTAACAAAGCCTTTTTGAACAACAGAAATGGATTAAAATCAATTGAAATACAAATATATCAAATAGTTAACACAGCAATGCAATTTAAGGAAATTACTGGAGTTAGGTTTTTAATTGAAGGAAATACAAGAAAATATTATTCTGACGAAGGATTTTTATTGGATATAACTTTTAAGCAAAAATCATTTGATAAAAGCGAATGAACTTTTTTTATATTATTTCTAAAAATGCTTTTTCGAAAATTATCTAATGATATTCTCTAGTTCTATTAGTTTTGAAAAAAGATCTTCGTATTTTATATTTAGCTCTTCATACTCTTTATTCAAGTCTTGAATTTCAGAGAAACTTAAGTTTTCAGCAAATCTTCTTTCTATCTCTTTTATCTTTTTCTCAATTGTTATAATTTCTTTTTCATACTCCAAAATTTGTTTTTCAATTTGTTGCCTTTTATTAGTTGAAATTGTAGGTTTGATTGTAACATTAGTATTTTCCTTCTTTTTCAATTTTTGTTCTTTTTCTTTAATTTGAATTTTTTCTAAGTACTGAGTAATCTCGTCAAACCAACTTAGGTTTTTATTTTCTATAGTTACATATTTTTGAGCAACTCTTCTTATAAAATCAATATCGTGAGAGACAGCAAGTATTGCTCCATCATAACTGTTTAAATTTTCAATCAATATTTCCTTAGTATCAATATCAAGATGAGTAGTTGGCTCATCAAGAATAAGTATATCTGGGTTTGATAAAAATATTTTAGATAAAATTAACCTTACTTTTTCTCCTCCTGAAAGGAAAGATATATTTTTTTCTACTTCAATACCTGAAAAACCAAAATTTCCCAAGAATTTTTTCCTTTCAGTCTCACTTAGTTTTTGTGCATCTTCAGAATTTGAGAAAAACTCGTATACAGTCGATGCAAAATTCTCTTGGAGTGCTGCATTTTGTTCAAAGTATCCTATTTTTGAGTTGTTATGAATAGTTACTTTCCCTTCTTTAGGTATTAGTTGTCCAACTAAAAGTCTTAAAAATGTGGTTTTACCTATCCCATTTTTCCCTATTAAAAAAATTCTATCACCTCTTAAAATTGAAAAATGTATCTTTTCTAACAAGTACTGATTGGTAAATCCAAAACAAAGATTCTCACAGGAAAGGATATTTGAAAATCTATTATTTGAAGATTTTATCTTAAAATTAATACTATCTTCTTTTGGAATCTCAATCTTTTCAATCTTTTCAATCATTTTTATTCTACTTTGAACCGAACTTGCCTTGCTTTCTTTGGCTCTGAATCTGTTTATAAATTCCATCTGTTGCTTTATCTTTTTCTCAATATTTTTAGAGGTTTTTTCAAGATTTTCCAGAAATTCTTGCTTTCTTAAAAGGAAATTTGAATAATTGCAATTTGAATAAACATAAAGATTGTTTGCAAACAAATCCCAGATTTTATTTGTTACTGAATCAAGTAAATTTTTATCATGAGAGATTATTATAAAGCTTTTTTCATATGATTTTAAGAAATCTATAAGATATTGTATAGCATCTATATCTAAATAATTGGTTGGTTCATCAAGCATTAAAATATCTGGATATAAAAGCATTAAATAACCCAAATAAGCTCTAACTTTATAACCACTAGAAAGTTCCCTAAAAGGTTTATTGATATCATTTAATGAAAGACCTAGATTTGAAAGAGTTATCCTAATTTTATATTCATATGATAGTAAATTGCTTTTATCAAGTTCATTCAATAAATTATCATATTCTTGATGGTAAATTGGATCATCAAGTTTACTTGAAAGATATTCAAGTCTATTGATTTTGGCTTCTATATCCTTAAAGGCTTGTTTACATAGTAAAAAAGGAGTGAAATCTTCCTGTAAAAAATTTACTTCTTGAGGAAGAAAGCCAATAGATAGATATGATGACAAGACTTTTTCCCCATCATACTCGCTGATTTCATCTGCAAGTATTTTTAATAATGTAGTTTTACCACTACCATTTCTACCAACCAGACCAATTTTATCATTCGGATAAATATTAATATTTACTTTGGAAAATAACTTTTGATCTGTATATCCAAAGCTTAAATTGATAAGAGAAAGCATATATTAATATTTTAATCTTCCTTTTTTATTGCATTTACTGGACAACTATCAATGGCTTCTTCAAGTGAAGGATCGCTTAAATCTGGGTTTTCTAAAACAAAAGCTTTACCACTATTATCATCTATGGCAAAAACTTTTGGACATATTGAAGCACAAACTCCGCAACCAATGCAAGTATCTTGATCTATAATAACTTTCATAATTTCCCTCCATTAAAAATATAAATATATAAAATAATTTTGGCAATATTTAACTTCTAATTATTCTTAAATCCGAATAGCAATCACATATATTATCATATACTTTTCTATTTAAAAATTCTTTTCCTATGAAATAAAGGAAATTATCCATCTCTTTATCCCTTCCTATTCTTCCACTTGATTGCAAAACATCATTTATTGCTGGAAATAACGAAAGAATTTCAAAAGAATTATCTGAATATTCATTAGAAAGTTCTAGATATTCCTTCATTAGTATCGAATGGGTTAAATACTGATTATCTGGGACTCTGAATGGAAGCCCAACAAAAAAACCTCCTGCAATATCAAAATTTAAATTTGCTCCTTCTTGGATTATTGATCTATAAGGCATAAATAATAAATGTATTTTATCATTAATAAAAAAATCTTTTATTTCATCTATTCTTCCATTGTAAACTCTAAGTGAAGGATTATTCGATTTGAAATCTTTTGACAAAACTATCTTATCAAATAGGGGGTTGATAATAAAAAGATCTATCATTTTTATGAATTCATATGATGCAAAGAAAAGAAGGACAGATCGATTTATAAGTTTATTATCTTTATTTTCAATGATAATTGTCTTGTTCAATAAATTTGCAATGATTGGTGAGTTTTTCTCCCTTTTTTTAAATGTTGTTTCAATTTTATCTATAATGTATGTTCTAATTTTCTTAGGAATATTTATACTATATATTGAAAATTGAGAAGAATCGTGGACATGATATAAGAGTTGTTTTGGCTCCAGTGTTGCAGATATTCCTATGACTTCTTTATAACCATAAAAAAGTTTATTCAATATTGATTTTATAGATTTGTAGGTGAAAATTTTTTCATTGCTGATCCTTGAATATGACATTACAATATCAAACTCAAAGAGTTCCAAAATTGTTTTAAGTTTTTGATAAAAAGGGAAAATCTCATTTTCAAAATCACTCAAATCTTTCTTGTTATTTTCTTTAATAAAATTATGAATATTCACTATTACAGCAAGTAATGTTTCAAAGAAATTTGAATCAATAGGTGTCTTTATTTCATCTATATAAAATCTATTGTTAATATTGGTAAACGGATTTTCATCATTATTATCTATATTTTTATATTCAAACGAGAATTCATCAGATTCAAAAAGAGGTTTAAAATATCTATTTAATTTTTTATATTTAGTAAAAGTAAGATGTCTAATCTTTTCTATCTCTTGCTTATTTATAGAAACTGTAAAAAAATCTGAAATTCTACTTAAAAATGAATGATATTCATCAATGATACAGATTGTATCTTTAGTCTTTGAGAGTGCTCTATAAAAAAGATAATTATAATCTGCAATTATTAGATCATACATGGTATAAAAGAGTCTCTGATAAATTACGGGACAACCATTTTCTTTCAAGATGGAATAATTTTCAGTTGGATATAGATAATATTTACAATCTAAACTTTTACAAAATAAATATGAATATAAGCACGACTCAGAAAATGCCTTTCTTAAGATAGATTTATAACCAATTCTTTTACCTTCATCCAATACTTGGTTTTTCTGAATATTCCTAGAGGTAAAATAATGAATCTGAGGGAAATTATACTTTTTTGCGACCGAATAAAGAACTGCTGAAGTCTTACCACTGGCAAAAGGTGCCTCTATAAATGTTATAAAATTTTGGCTATTTAAAATATTTTTTATAATGTCTTGCTGAATTGGTTTGAATTCTTTATATGGAAATATTGGATCTATTTTTTTATTTTTGCTTTTTGAAATATCAAAAAGATAGATATCATAAAGAAATGGAAACAATTTTTTTATTTCTTTATAAATCTCTTTTTCATTAAAACCATATTCAAACTCTTTAATGACTTTTTTATTTGTCGAAGCAATAATTAGTTTTAATTTTTCTACCTCTTTTCTATTTTTATAAAATATATATGAATATATAAAAAGTTGAGTCTTAAAAAGATTTATACTTCCATTGTAAACTAATTCATCAATATTTTTTTCTGATATCTTTAATTCATAGATAGTCTTATTTAATTTTGAATAAGCATCTATTCTACCATTCAAATTTATAGAAATCTTTTTATATTGAAATCTATGCTTAATTGGAATTTCATATAAGCCGTCGTTAATAGGAAATTTACCGAAGAATTGCTTGTGAGATTCCACTGAATCTAAATCTAAAGATTTAGTTATTTTGTTTTCATTTTCAACTAAACTGATACCAAAAAATTCTTTGGCATTGAAAAAAGAGTTAACTAAATCAGTAATACCGACAGTTATCGAACCTTCGGAAATCTTTAATTCATTAAATCCCATCTTATTTTAATTTTAATATTTTACTTATTGCCTTTAATTTTATCAAATTCAAAGATAATAAAATTTTCCTCTATTTTAATTGTGATTAAACTTGTAATAAATCCAGTAATAATTGAAATCAAATTTACAAACGGAAGAATTTTTAAAAGATTAAAATCTTTAACAATGAAGTATGAATAAAAAATCAACTGAAAAATATTTGTAAAAGTTGCAAGTAAAATAGATATTGAAACCTTTGATAGTTTTTTAACGAAAGGGAAAATTATTGAATAAGCCACAATGCAACCAAATGAGCCGATAATAGACAAAACTCCAGTAAATGAGAACAAAGTCCCTGCGAAAATACCAGTTATAATAGTTTTTACAAGAATTATAGATATCAAAGGAATATAGCTTATTTTATCAATTATCAATAAAATCGGGATATACCCTATCCCTATTTTCACAAAAAGAAAGGGTTTGGGGAGTATTGATTCTATAAAACTAAATATACCTGCAAGTGTTGAAAAGAAAAGAATATATCTTTTATCTTCAAACCTTAAAATTTTTTTTTCAGTAGGTAATACTATCATATTCCTCTTTACCAATTACTTTAACTATTAATTTATTTGGCATACATATTATAAATTGTCCTGGTTTATCTATCCACCCTCTTTTCATACATAATTTATCGGGACAATCAGATTCTTTGACTCTAACTTTTTTATCTTTTATCTCTACTATTATTCTATCATTTTTAAATCTTATTTCTCTATCTTCCTCCAAAGAATATAGATAATGGGTTCCATTATAGTTTATTTCGATAGACAAAGATTCATGTATATTCCCCGTGATTTTTAATACTCCTGTTAATATAAAAGGTAAAGAAGTAACAAAAAAAATGAAAAAGTAGATAAGTAAATCACCTTTTCTGAAAAAGGATTTCGCAATTTTTTTCATTGAAAATTATTTTAGCTTTCTCAAATAGTTCATCAACATAATTTGTATAAATATCAAGGAAAATCATACCTTCTAAAACTTGTCTAAGCTCATCCGTTATTTTTTCAAAAGTTTTTTCTTCCTCATTTTTTCCCTTATCTTCAAGTTCATCTTTATGTTTAAGATAATAATCCCACAAATATTGATCGGTAAAGGTATTTTCTGGTATCTTTTTCTTTAGCATCTTTTTTATGGTAAGTTCTTCCAAAAGTTTTTCTCTAAAAACATCTAAGCTTAAACCTCTTTCCTCAAGGATAATTTCTAAAGGTAAATCCTGTCCGAATTCTTTTCTAAAATTTTCCTCTTCTTCTGTTAATTCATTATCTGTTATAGAAATATTGTTCTTTTTGGCATCTAAATATATTAATTTATCATCAATTAAGGTGTACAATGATTCATTTAGCAAATTTTCTTTCTCTTCATCGGTCAAGACTGTTTCTGGCTCTTCATTAAATATATCATCTAAAAAGATTTGATAAGTTTCAACTACTTCATCAATAGTTATAGGTAAACCTTCAACAGTACAGACTACTTTTTCTGATTCTTTTGATTCTAATGTATTATTAAATGATTCTTTATTTAACTTTTCTTTACTTGATGTTTCTCTATTAATAGATTCTTTCTTTTCTGTTTTTTCATTATCTTTTTTTCCTATATTCATAAATAAAAATTATTCTCCTTTTAATACAATTTTCATCTTATTACTTATAAACATAAAATAAACAAATAAAACTATTGTAACAATAAATGAAATTATGAAAAATGAGATTTCCATTATTTTAGCAGTTTGAGAAAATACAGAAAGTCCTGCTATCGTTGTATGAATTAATACAATTGGGATAAAATATAAAGCAAATTTTTTTTCATAAATGCCTATCATAACAATACCAGTGCAACTTGCATGAAAAATAGTCGATAAAATTCTTGAAAAAAAATCAAAAGATAATAGAAATTTGACTCCAAAATTTGCAATATATGGATAAATGAAATAAATACTTTCGACGAGGCCGAAACCTAAACCACTTAAAAAACCAGCCAAAGCGTAAGTATTTGAAAAGGAAGCAGATATAAGAGTAAAACTCCTCTGTATTATTGCTGAAATAAGACCATATAAAAGAGCCATTAAGAATAGAGAATTGATTTTATAAAAGAAATTACTACTTGTTAACAATCTTTGAATTGGAGCCTGAATATATATAACAGAAAGAAATGAAAAAGCTCCAAGTACAAAAGCGAGAATCGATAATAAAATTGTTTTTTTCATATTCTTACCTTTAATTATTAGTATTTCTTAGTTTTGGAGAATCTACCGTAAATCCAACTAATTTAAATTCTCCAAGACTTTTCTCAAAATTTAAAATAATAGATACTGGTTCAGTTTCATCTGTAAAGGAAGCAGTGTATTCGATAATAAAAATATTTTTGACTTTTTTTACACTTTTATATGAAATAGAATTTGGGACATAGCTACCTATTGTTGTTCCAATTTTGGTGAATAATGTTACAAGGCTTTCTTGTGGTATTGGTTTTGAAAAATAAAGTGTGAAATAATTTGCAAATTCATTATAATCATTTTTTGTAAATCCAGCGCAGAAGTCCTGAATTATAGGTTCGGCAAAATATGCAACATCGCTATATTTGTACTCTTTTTTAATACAAGAAAAGCTCAATATAGAAAACATAATCAATAGAAACAAAACAAATATAATATTTCTTTTCTTTTCAAAATTCATCTTAACCCCTTTTATTCTCTAGTATCTTTAGAAAACTTTAAGTAATTTTTTGCAAAGTTATCAATAGTTCCTGCTCCAGTAAATAAAAAGACTGAATCTTTAATATTCTTGAGAAAATCAAATATACTTCTTTCTCCATCGCAATATATTGCATTTTTGTTTACTTTTTCAATAGATTCAAAAAACATTAAAGATGACATGTTTTTGATATCATCTTCACTATCCCTTTGCCTATATATTGGAAGAATTATTAAATTTTCTACCTCTTTAAATAATTTTAAAAATTCATCAAGTAAATATTTGGTTCTTGAGTGTTGATGTGCTTGAAATATTAAAAAAATCTTTTTACTTTGATACTTTAATTTGGCAATTTTAAGTAAAGTGTTGATCTCTGATGGATGATGGGCATAATCACTAATTACATAATTGTTATTTTTATCTATACCTAATAATTCAAATCTTCTTTTTATCCCAAAATATTTAGGAGCATATTTTAAACTCTCTGCATTTAAAATGCTTAGACTTTCTAAAAATGCAAATACGGAAACAAAATTTGCTGCATACTCTTTCGAAGGGATGTTAATATTAAAATTATATGATAATAAAATATTTTGTTTTTTATTTTTTATTTCTATCTTTTCAAATCTAACCTCATTTGGATTTTTCTCATCATAAAAGTAATAAAAATGCAGATGATTTTCATATTCCTCTGCTAATTTTTCTTCATAGCTCGAATAAGTCAAAATATTTTTTATATTTTTTAGGCTTTTTGCATATTTGAATAATCGTTTTTCAAGGTCTTTTTCAACTCTCATAACTAAAGTACCATTTTTTAATTGGCATAGAAAAGATTTAAAAGCATTAAAGTAATTTTCTTCATTTTTATAATAATCAAGATGATCTACTTCTAAAGAAGGAATAATTATATTATTTGGGAAAAAATTTAAGAATGTCTCTTTATATTCGCAAGATTCAGCAATAAAATATTTTGAATTTTTATTAAAAATAGCATTTGTATTAAATTTTTTTAATATAGCTCCGCAAAGAAAAGAGGTATCAATTTTATGTTCGATAAGCATCTCTGATAAAATTGCAGTCGTAGAACTTTTCCCATGGGTTCCACAAACAGATACAGAATTCATTGTATTCACAAAATAAGATAGTGCTTGCCCATATGTCAAGGTAAAAGTATTTTCCCTCTTAAAATATGAAAGTTCTATATTTTCATCATTAACTGCAGGTGAGTAAATAACAATATCTATATCACCAAATAATTTTATTGAGTTTTTAATATTACTTAAATTATGCCCTATATAAGTTTTTATTCCAGATTCATTTAAAATAGATGTTATTTCACTTTCATATTGATCAGAACCAGAAACCTTTTTACCTATTTTATTAAATAACTGAGCTAGAGCCGATAAACCAATTCCTCCAATTCCGATAAAATAAATATTCTTACTCTTTTCTAACAAGTCTATTATTTTAATAGAATTTTCATATCTAATCTTCTGATCTAACTCAAAATAAAAATCCATATGTTTCCTTTCATATTAAGCTATTTTTATTTTATTTTTTCGAAAAAGGTCTTTTTATTTAAATTTAATATGTTTAAAATCATTTTTTTGGTTCCTTTAAACCAAGTAAATTTTTTATCAATTTGAGTAACTTTTCTTTTATCAAAATAGATTAGAGAAAATTCTTAAACACGATCTTTGCAGCCTCGATTCCTTTATTATAGGCAAAATCTCTTTTGTCAAATTCAAAGACACCCATTTTTTCAAGCATAGGTGTTATTACTATTTCATCTCCATTTAATGATGGGGCAAGTCCTCCTCTTAAACCAATCATATAAAATAAATTGTTGATAAAAGAGAAAGTATCTTTCTCAGATTCAATAGGCAAAATTCTTTTCCCGAATGATTTTGTAATCTCATGCAAATCCTTTGAAACCTGAAGCAAAAAGTAATCTCTCTGGACAGAAGAAGTGGGATCAGTTGCGGCACAGACATCTACTATTATTATTCCATCATTTTCAATATTTCTTGCAATATCTACACAAAAATTATCTATAACTCCTCCATCTGTTAATAACATCGAATCCCTTTCCACAGATTCTATAATGAAAGGAATTGCCGCGGAACCAGTCACTGCTGTTATTATATCTCCACTAGAAATTATGACTCTTTGGCAAGTCTTTAAATCTGCCGTATTTATATATAAAGGTACTTTTAGTTTATCAAAATCATATACAGTTAAATTCTTTCTTAGAAAACTCATTGTTTTTTCTTTTACTTTTTTTCTAATAATTGGATTAGACCATTTTAAGAATTTAAAGAATTTTTCATTTGCATACATGATGTTATATAAATCTATTGCTGATTTTCCATCAGCTATCAATGCTCCTGCAATAGCTCCTATGGAAGTTCCAATAATCGCAACAGGTTTAATTTCAAGATCATTTAATATCTTAAATACACCAGCATGTGCCATCCCTCTTGCTCCACCTCCAGATAGAACAAGTACTGGTTTTTTCGGTAATTGGCTTTTATCATATAACTTATTTGCATTTTCATAGTTTTCTTCAGGATAATTGTATTTTTCATTTAAATATTCTATTAAATCTTTTACTGAAACAATTTTCTCCTTAATTAATTCTTTTGCCTTATTTAATTGCTCATTTAATTCGGCAATGTCTAACAATTTAAGATTTTTAATATTATTATAAATATTTTTTAAAGGTTGAAGTGCATTCATTGTATCCTTCTATTTTTTTTCTCTTCTTTTTTATTAACTATTTATTTGACTAAAACTAGATTGGTTCAAATTGTAGTTTATACAATGTGTAGTAAATTCCCTTTTTAGAAATCAATTCGAAATGGGTACCACTCTCTACAATTTTTCCATTATCAATTACAAGAATTAAATCCGCACTCTTGATAGTAGATAATCGATGAGCAATAATTATTGAAGTTCTATTTTTTATTAGATTACTTATTGCATCCTGAATTAGTTTTTCTGTTTCTGAATCAATATTGGAAGTTGCTTCATCTAAAATGAGTATAGAAGGATCATAATATAAAGCCCTAGCGAAAGAAAGAAGCTGTCTTTCTCCAGCTGAAAAAGTCACGCCCCTTTCCATAACCATCTCATTTTCTCTATTTGGCAAATTTGAAATAAATTTATCTATATGTGTCATCTTGCAAACATTTATAAATTTTTCTTCATCATAGTCAGAATTTAATATAATATTATCCTTTACAGATTTCGCGAACAAAAAGACATCTTGCATTACAACAGCAAGATTTTTCCTTAGAATGTTATATGGAATTAAATATAAAGGTATATCATCTATTAAAATTGTTCCTTTTTGAATCTCAAAAAAGTGAGTCAATAGAGAGATAATTGTAGATTTTCCTGCACCTGTTTCACCAACAATTGCAACTGTTTTTTGAGGTTCTATTTTAAAAGAAACATCCTTTAAGATCCATTCGTCTGGCTTATAAGAAAACCATACATGATTAAACTCTACATTTCCCTTAAATCTAATGGCTTTTTCATAACTTTCATATCTACTCTTTTTAAGCATCTGATTTTCAAATGCAAGAATTTGTTTATCGGAATCCTTTTCTGTTCTAACATCTGCTTCAAAAACCGAAAGAATCTTTTCTCCAGCTGCATTTGCAGAGATCATTATATCAAATTTTTCTGAAAGATCACCAATTGGTTCAAATAAATTTGCTATATACTGAGTAAATAAGAAAATTAGACCATATGATATCGTATTATTTAAGATACCTCTTGCCCCAAAGTAGATTACTGAAGCAACTGAAAACCATCTTAAAAAATCTATCAACGGTCTAAAAGTAGCATAAACATACATTTGTTCGATATTTGCCTTATATAAAGATCTATTTATTGAATCGAATTTTTTATAATTTTTCTTTTCAGCAGAAAATAACTGAATTATCCTGATACCAGAGATTGTTTCAGAGAAAAATCCATTGATCTGAGCAATAACTGTTCGAACTTTTCTATAAGCATCAGCCGATTTCACCCTAAATAGAATCGTAATTACAACAATAAATGGGAAGACTACAGAAACAGCTAGAGCAAGATAAATATTTTGCCAGAACATAAAGATTAAGATTCCTATTATCAATATAATATCTCTAAATAAAGAGACCAAAACTTCTGAAAACAGTTCATTTAATACTTCAATATCATTAGAAACTCGGTTTACAAGTTTCCCTATAGGATTTTTATCGAAATACGAAACTTCATAAGTCAACATCTTGCTAAAAAGATCGGATCGCAAATCTCTCATAGAAAACTGAGATAATTTCTGCAAAATTATAGTTTGGTAATATGTAACTACAAATTGGATGGTGAAAGCAATGATAATGAAAATGACAATTTCAAATATTAAGAAAATATCATACTCTCTTAATATTAACATTTGATTTAAGTTTAATTTCTTATAATAGTTTTCATAAACGAGGTATTTATCATTATAACCTAACGCTTTATTTTCTTCAATAAGTTTACTAATAAGTTGATAAAATTGATTATTTGGATTTTTTCTTGATTCAATAAGAACAAATGAATCAGTAGATAAAATGGAATTTGCCTTTAATATTTCTATCTCTTTCTTTGAAAAAAATCTTAAATCTGATTGAAGAAAAAAGTAGGTATTATTTTCAAGTTTGATGCTTTTAGATATCTTTTGAAATATAAAAGCTGATTTTTCTAAGTTAAATATTTTCTCTTCAACTAATTTATTAGGATAAGCTATAAAACCATTTTTTATGACATATCTGTCAAGAAAAACTTTTGAAATGTAAGGAACTATTAAAGACACACCAGTAATAATTACTATTAAAAAAAGACTAATAAAAACATATTTTTTATATTTCATTATATATTTTAATAGAAAAGAGCTTACCCTTTTATCATACAATTTTTCCTCTATCTGCTCATTTTCAAAGTATTCCATCTATTTTACTCCTCGATTATATATTGCATTAAAAGATAACTAAATTCTTTCCTTCTCAATCTCTTCCGAAAGTCTTTGAAGCTCATACATCCTATAGTAATAACCTTTATTTTCTAACAATTTTTCATGTGTTCCATGTTCAATTATTTTTCCTTCATCTAATACAATTATTTGGTCACAATCTTTAACTGTAGATATCCTTTGGGCTATTATAATTGAAGTTCTACCTTTTAATTGACTTTTAATATGTGTTAATATCGATTTTTCAGTCTGAGCATCTACAGCAGATAAAGCATCATCAAGAATTAAGATTGTCGGATTTACTATTAATGCCCTTGCGATAGAAACTCTTTGTTTCTGACCTCCAGATAAAGTTATTCCTCTTTCTCCAACAACTGTATTATATCCTTCTTTAAATTCTTCTATATCTTCATCTATGCAAGCGATTTTTGCGAACTCCTGGACTTTTGAAAAATCTATTTTATCTTCATCAATCCCCAAAGCAATATTATTTGTAATTGTATCTGAAAATAAAAATGAATCCTGTGGGACATATCCAATGGCTTTTCTAAGAGTTTTTAGCGGGATTTGGTTTATATCGTAACCATCAATAAAAATTTTTCCATCTTCGATCTTGAAAAGATGAAAAAGTAAACTAACTAAAGTAGTTTTTCCACTTCCTGGTTTTCCCATAATCCCTATCGAAGAATTTACTGGAATCCTTAAATTTATGTTTTTTAATACTTCCTTACCATTTTCTTCATAACTAAAAGTAAGGTTTTTTATCTCTATTTCTCCTTTAATAGTAATCTCTTTGTCTGATTGAGCATCTTCAAAATCTGGTTTTGAATTCATAAGAATGATAATTCTTTTTGTAGAGGCAATTCCTCTAGAAAGCATGTTAAAAGCAAAACCTATTCCAATCATAGGCCATACTACCATGTTTAAGTACGAAAGAAACATCACTCCTTCACCTATAGATATTTTAGTTAAAATAATATCCTTTAATCCAAATTGATAAAATATCGCAATAGATAAAGAAGCTAAAAAGTTAATTGAGGGGAAGAAAAATCCCCATATTTTAATAAGGTCCATATTTTTATTTACATAATCTTGAGATTTATCATAAAAAGCTTTCGAATCTTCATTCTCTTGAGTAAAACCTTTGATGACTCTAATTCCAGAAAAAGACTCTTGAGCGTGAGCCGATAAAGTTGAGAATGATTCCTGAACTTTTGAAAATTTTATTTCTATTAATCTTCCAAAAAATATCATAATAAAAGCAATCAGAGGAAGTGGTGCGATTGAAATCAGTGTTAATCTAACATCTATACCAAACATCGAAATTAGAGCCATGGCACCTAAGAAGATAATATCAACTATGATTACTATGCCGAAACCAAATGTTCTTTGTATAGCATTTAAGTCATTTATCAATAAAGCCATTAAATCACCAGTCTTTGTTCTATTAAAAAATGAAAATGATAAGGATTGTATTTTAGTAAACATATCATCTCTAATCTGCTTTTCCCTCTTTCGGGAATTTCCAATAATAAAATGCCTCCAGAAAAATCTGACAGCAGCCATTAAAATTGCTAAAAGAAGAATAATAATCGCATTTTTAGTAATCAAAGAATAAGTAATGTTTTCAGTTGAAATACTATCTATAGTTTTACCAACTATTCTATAGATAATTATTTGTAAGTAATCTGCTGTCATTAAGAACAATATACCTATTACGATACTAACTAAACCAGCTTTTAAATATTTCCAAAGAAATTTTAATGCTTCTTTTGTTTTAATTTGAGATTCATTTATTTTTGAGCTCATAAAATCTCCTGAAATTTATTGGATAATAGTACTTTTTTCTTGAATTCTGTATAATTTTTCTTTAAATTTTTATCTAATAATATAGTTTTATTAGTAGATGCTGTTCTATTCTGCTTTATTTATACTAAGCATATCAACTTTATCTAATTGTCAATATTATTAATAATTAAGTATTATTTATTTTTGTTAAAGGGAGATTTTATGAAAAATCAAATCTATTTTAACTCTTTTTTGAATAAAAAAAATAACAATAATAGAAAAAGAATCTTATTTTTTATAATTTTGATCCTCATAATATTTATAATTAACTCTGGTTGTGCAAATTTTCCTCCATGGAAAACAAAATTTTTTATAGGGAAATGGATTCTTCCAGTTCAAAATAGATATTATACATTGGAATTCAATAAAGATGGTACTTTTGTTACAAGAGGGAGGAAATTTTGCAATTATGGAAACTACATAATCATGAATCATCAAAAAAACTCTGCTCTTATAAAGGTAAATAGTATGTCAAATCAATTTAATACTACTTTACTTATCCTTAGATATAAAGAAGGGTTATATATAAAATGGGCAAATTTTTCACAACTCTGGTATTCATCTAAGTCTGATAAAGGAATAATGATTGTCCAAACAGCTACAAAAAATATAAATAACATCTATGAACTTGAAACTTGGGATCATTATTACTTATCAAGCTTTGCTGCATTAGGTAAAAATGAAGAGAATTTAATCAAAGAACTAGAACAACCTGATTTTATAAAAACGGAAAATAATCAAAAAATTTATTTTTATAAAACAAAAGGAGAAGATGAGTCTGGTAATATATATTCTTATAAATTTTATATATTAAATAGCTTGGTAATAAAAGTAGAAAGTGAGATTACCATAAAAGAAATACCAAATTGATAATTTTTATTGTTGATTTTTTTAATTTATTTTTTAATTTTCAAACATAAAGGAGTTGAATTTATGGCAATTAAAATAGCTATTAATGGTTTTGGTAGAATTGGTAGACTTGTTTATCAAGCTATTGTAGAGAAAGGTTTACTTGGAAATGAAATCGATATAGTTGCTGTTGTTGATATTTCAACAGATGCTGAATACTTTGCTTACCAACTTAAATATGATTCAGTCCATGGAAAATTTAAATATCCTATTAAAACTGAAAAAAGTGATCCATCTTTAGAATCTGATGATGTATTTATTGTTAATGGTCATAAGACAAGATGTATTATGGCTACTAAAAATCCATCAGAACTTCCCTGGAAATCCTTGGGTGTTGAATATGTTTTTGAGTCCACAGGTCTCTTTACAGATTCTGAAAAAGCAAAAGGACATCTTGAAGCTGGAGCTAAAAAGGTCATAATTACAGCTCCTGGTAAAGGTGATGTAAAAACAATTGTAATGGGTGTAAATGAAAATGAATATGATCCACAAAAACATAATATAATCTCAAACGCTTCCTGTACTACAAATTGTTTAGCTCCTTTAGTTTATGTTTTATTAAAAGAAGGTATTGGTATAGAAAAGGGTTTAATGACTACAATTCATTCATATACGGCGACACAAAAGACAGTTGATGGCCCATCCAAAAAAGACTGGAGAGGTGGTAGAGCTGCCGCAATAAATATTATTCCTTCTACCACTGGAGCAGCTAAAGCTGTAGGTGAAGTCTTGCCTCAAACAAAAGGAAAACTTACAGGTATGTCTTTTAGAGTTCCAACTGCAGATGTTTCTGTTGTAGATTTAACATTTAGAAGTGAAATAGATACTTCAATCGAAGAAATAGATAAAGTATTAAAAAATGCATCAAATACATACCTAAAAGGAATACTTTCATATACAGATGAAGAACTTGTTTCAACTGATTTTATTCATAATCAATTTTCTTCTATTTATGATTCATTAGCAACTTTACAAAATAATCTTAAGGGAGAAAAAAGATTCTTCAAAATTGTATCTTGGTATGATAACGAATGGGGATATTCAAATAGATGTGTTGATCTTTTAATGTATATGAAAAAAAATAATTAATTATCCATATGTATACCTTAAAAAGAAATAGGAATATTTTAATTCAAATTCCTAGAAAGCTTTTTCATAACTCTAATTCTGGTTACATTTTGGTGAGCAACAGTGGAAAATTGTATTTTACTTCTAAGAATTTACCATCGTTTTTTAAATCTCAAGATTTACATGATCTATTAAATAATTTAAGAGAAGAAAAGAATACGATCAAATTTCCAAAAAGTAAAAATAAACAAAAAAAGTATTTTCCCTCTTTCATTTTTTCAAAAGAATTAAGAAATAATAAGTTATGGTATGAAATCTATAAGTTTCGTTTTAGATCTTTTGGTAGAAAAGATTTTCTTCTTATGATAAATGATATATCAAAATTCAAAAACAAGGAAGAAGAACTAAAAAAAAAGATATTTCTTGATGAGCTGACAAATCTATATAATAAAAACTATTTATTGATAAGTCTGGAATCAGAAATTTCAAGACTTACTAGAGTAGATAAACCAATTTCAATATTGTTTTTGGATATAGATTATTTCAAGGAATTTAATGATACTTTTGGTCATTTATCCGGAGATAAATGTCTTATTGAAATTGCAAAATCTATTAAAAATTCATTACTGAGAAGATCCGATATCCCTGTAAGATTTGGTGGGGATGAATTCATCTGTATTTTACCCTATACTGATAAAAAAGGTGCTAAAATTGTTGCAAAAAGAATACAAGAGAATGTAAATAACCTTAAAATCCATAATCCTAAGACAAATTCATACATATCAATCAGTCAAGGAATTTATACAATATCTTCTAATGATATTATTAAACTTAAACCAGAAGATATTATCCAAATGGCTGATGAAGCACTATATAATGCCAAAAAAGAAGGGAAAAATTGTATTTACATCTATTAAAAATGAATTTAATCTTTATTTAAAAGAAAAGTTAATTCAAAAGAAAAGTTAGAATTAATTTTATTAAATTAATTAGATTTATAAATAAAAAACCCCCTGAAAATTCAGGGGGTTTTTCTCTCCAACAGCAGGACTTGAACCTGCGGCCCGCTGATTAACAGTCAGCTGCTCTACCGGCTGAGCTATGTTGGAATTGCTATCGCTTTTTCCATTTATCAAAATTATTATAATTGTCAAGAATTTTTTACTAAATTAATTGTTGAAAATGAAACCTTGAAAAATTAAATCCCTTTGATAACCTTTTTTTGCTGAAGTATTTTTGGAGGTTTACAAAATGAAAATAGTAGAATGTGTTCCAAATTTTTCAGAAGGAAAAAATGAAGGTATCATACAAAAAATTGCAGATGCAATTAAAGCAATACCTGATGTAAGTCTTTTAGATATAGATCCAGGAAAGGACACAAATAGAACCGTTTTTACATTTGTTGGTAGCCCTGAAAATGTATTAGAAGCTGCTTTTAATGCTATAAAAGTAGGATCTCAACTTATAGATATGAGACAACATAAAGGAGCTCATCCTAGAATGGGTGCATGTGATGTATGCCCATTTGTGCCAGTATCAGATATGACAATGGATGAGTGTGTCCAACTAGCAGAAGAACTTGGAAAAAGAGTTGGGACAGAACTTGGTATTCCTGTTTATCTATATGAATTCGCAGCTAAAGCTCAGTATAGAAAAAACCTAGCAGATATAAGAGCTGGTGAATATGAAAACTTAGAAAAAAAAATTAGTGATCCTCAATGGAAGCCAGATTTTGGTCCATCAAATTTCAATGAAAATATAAAAAAAACTGGAGCTACAGTAATTGGTGCAAGACCTTTTTTAATTGCATATAATTTAAATTTAAATACCAAAGATAAAACAATGGCAAATACTATAGCTAAAAAACTAAGAGAAAAAGGGGAAACAAAGAAAAATAAGGATGGTACAGAAACTATAATTCCTGGACTATTCAAAGAGTGTAAAGCTATAGGCTGGTATGTTGATGATTATAAAAGAGCTCAAATTTCAATAAATCTTACGAATTTCAAAGTTACTAATATGCACCATGTCTTTGATGCGGCATGCATTGAAGCTGAGAAACTTGGAGTTAGAGTGACTGGTTCTGAAATCGTTGGTCTTGTTCCACTTGAAGCAATCAAAGAATCCGGTTTATACTATATTAATAAGATGAATTTAAGTAGAGCGGTTAGTGAAAAAGAAATTATAGAAATTGCATCATTTTCTCTTGGTTTATCAGAATTACAGAAATTTGATCCTAATGAAAAAATCATTGAATATAAAGTCAAGAAGAAAAATAAACTTATAGATCTATCTTTGACCTCTTTTACAGATGAACTTGCTTCAAAATCTCCAGCACCAGGTGGTGGTTCGGTTGCTGCATTAAATGGAAGTCTTGCTGCAAGTCTTGGAAGTATGGTTGGAAATCTAACCTTCAAAAAGAAGAACTATGAAAATGTCAGTACTGAGGTTGAAAGAATAGCTTTTGAATTGCATAACTTAAAAGATATTTTTCTTGAACTTATTGATAAAGATACCGAATCTTTTAACAGTATGATGTCAGCTATTAAATCAAAGGATGAAAAATTGATTAGAGAAGCAACTAAAAACGCTTGTAAAATACCATTTGAAACGGCAAATCTGACTTTAAATGTTGCAAGACTTTTACAACAGTTATCAAAAATAGGAAATATTAATGCAATTTCAGATGTTGGGGTTGGATGTTTAAATCTTTATTCTGCATTTTATGCTGCTAAATATAATGTTCTTATCAACTTAAAAGATTTTGATGACAAAATCTTTAAGGAAGAAATGATAAATAAATTGGCTTTATTAGAAAAAGAATTGATTCCTATTTTAGAGGAAGTGAAAAGCTATGTCGAAAGTAAATTAATTTAATAAATTAATTAAAAATAAAAAAGGGGCAATCTTAAAATCTAAGATATGCCCCTTTTTTATTTTAAGATTATTAATTATAGATACTATTCCATTGTGATAGCTTCAGATGGACATTCAGATGTACAAGCAGCACAATCTATGCAAGTATCTTTATCTACAAGAGCTTTTCCATCTACAAGTGAAATAGCTCCAACTGGACAAACATCAATACAAGCTCCACAACCGGTGCATTTTGAAGAATTTACAAATGCTGGCATCTTAATCTCCTTTTTTATTTTATAACTATATAAAACAATTACTGTTCGCCTATATTTAATAAAATAAATTTTTATTTTTTCAACTTTTTTAAAAGTTGCAATTTATCCTATTTATTTTAATTTAATTGATGAGGTAATAAAATGGCTTACAGAAATTGTTGCATTGAAAAATTATATAAAAATATTTATGAACACAAAAATGAAAAATATGGGTATTTAAGATGCACTTGTAGAGAGACATACTATCTTTTACCCTACAAAATTGAAAATATACCTATTACAATTATTAGAGAAAAGGATGAAGATATATATTATTTTTTAGATAAGGATAAAGAATTACATCCCCTTTTTAAGCTTACAGATTTTGATATAAAAGATAAGGAAAGTATAAATTCTCTTATAAAAAGCAAAATTATACCACTTTTAAGAGAAGAATCAGAAAATTAAAAATCAGGAAATTTTATGAAATCTAAACTTTCAACTCCAGCTCTAATAGCTGAAATTGGATGTAATTTTGCCGGATCTCTCCAAAGAGCTATTACTCTTTCAGAACTAGCAATCAAAAGTGGTGCCGATTATTTAAAATATCAGTTTTTTTCAGCAGAAAATCTTATAAATGAAAAATATTATTTAAAAACTCTTGGAATAGAAAACACCAATATTATCAATGAAATCAATTCTCTTCAACTTTCAAAAGATAATTATGAAAAGTTATTTTATTCTAATGAAGAAAATGGCTATAAGTGGGGGATCTCCTTCTTTTCGGTTGAAGATGCTAAAGTATTTTTTGAAGAAAAAGATTTTCATAAACTTAAAACATTTTCCTTTTTGAAAATTGCTTCGGGAGAGATTACAGATTATCCTCTTTTAGAATATCTATCAAAAGTAAATAGAGAGTTAAATCTACCTATAATCATTTCCACTGGAATATCAATAGATAAAGAAATTAAAAAGGTTATTTCCTTTTTTAAAAATCAAAGCACTATCTATCTTTTACACTGTATAGTTGAATACCCAGTTCAAACAAAAGAATTAAACTTAAATAGGATTAATTATCTTCAAAAGAAATTCGATGTTGAATCAGGTTTTTCTGACCATAGTTTATCTACCATTTGGGCTATTCTTTCTTTGTTTTTTGGAGCTAAAATAATAGAAAAACATTTTACTGATAGTAGAGACAATAAATTTGCTGATAATCCTATTTCTATGCAGCCATCAGAATTTTTAGAAATCAAAAATGCAATAAATAATATGAAAAATATATTTGGTGATGGGAAATTAAAAATCAGTGAAAAAGAGATAAAAGAGTTAACCTATGCACGAAAAGGTCTATACGTTTCTAAAGATCTTGGTAAAAATCAAGTTTTAAGACCATCTGATCTTATATCTAGAAGACCAAATCTTGGTAAAAATGATTCAAAATATTACTTTCAACTTATCAATAAAAAACTAAATAAAGATATAAAAAAAGAAGACCCAATTACTTTGTCAGATATTGATTAAGTATATATTAAATTCTCTATTTACTTGTGCTTACTTTCTTTAATGAAGCTACTGCTACTTGTCTAATAAAAGCAGGATAAGGACCCTGTGATATTTGCAAAAGAATAGGTATAGCTTTTGGATCGCCTAAATCACCAAGTCCAACAATTAATCCATATAATAAAGGTAAATTATCCGATTTCCATGAAGCCATAACTATTTGAATCTGGATTAATAAAGCATCAACAGCACTTTTATCACCTATTTGTCCTAAAGCCATTGCTGCATAAGCTTTAACAATTGGGTCATTTGAGGTTTGAAGGATTTTAATCAAAACTGGAACTGCATCTTTAGCCTTCATTTTTCCCAAAGCAATAATGGCTTCAACTTTTACATCCCACCAATCATTAATGACAGTACCATTAACCATCTGAACATAATTAGGATCAATCAATCTTATAAGCATTGATATTGATTGAGGATCATTATTTTGGGAAAGTATTGAAACAATCATCATTAAAGCATCATGATTGTTGGAGGCTATAATCATCTGCTCAAAATATTCAATAGGAATATTTTGAAGACCAAGAAAAAGCTCCTCTAATGTTATTTGATCTGGTTGTTGTGCAGTATAAGGATCATTTGTAGTCCCTTGAGCAAAGATTATGGAAGATAAAAATAAAATACAAAATATTATGAAAATAAAATTTTTTCTCATTCAATTCCTCCATTTTATTTTATCGTATATTTAACCTAAAATTTTGACTAATATTATTCAAAATCTTCAGGCACTCCTATTTTCCATGAATTATTCTCATAAATAAAAAAATAGGTAAGCAGCTTCTCTTCAAATTTAACATTGACAACTGCTTTAGTAATAGAGTCCACAAAACTAACTTTATATATTTGCAATGGTTTCCCCTGATTTAACTGAATTCTAGATTGATAAACAACATTATAAAAAAAATCTTTTAAAGTATATATCCCGTATAAAGTTAATTTAAGTTTTTCTAAGGATTTAGGATCTCCATATTTTTGTTTATATTTCTCAGAAATCATTGTAAGCCATTTATCATAATTTTTTGATAGAACAGTCTCTTCATATTCCTTAAAAAATGATGTTAATTCTTCAGTCAATTTCTGTAAATCAACATTTGAAGGGATATTTTCGTATGTAATTCCTTGATATTCTTTTTCTTTTAAGATTTCTGGTTCATTTTCTTTTGTCTCTGTAGTTTGAGTTTGCTGTGTTTGTTGATCATTTGTGGTTGTTGACGTCGTTGTAGTTGTTGTAGTCGTGGAACATGATGATGCTGCACTAAAAAAAAGTAATATTATTAATGAAAACATGATGAATAAACATTTTTTCATTATAAACTCCTTTACAATAAAGTAGCAAGAGCTATTGAATATAATTTAGAAACAGCAGAATCAGCTCTTGATGTAACGACTACCGGTTTTCTTGACCCAACAATTACACCTGCTGTTTCAGCTTTAGCGAAATATATAAGAGACTTATATAAAGCATTTGCCGCATCAATATTAGGAAGAACTAAGATGTCAGCGTCTCCATCTACTGGAGAACATATTCCTTTCAAATCTAATGCTTCTTTTGAAATTGCTATATCTAAAGCTAAAGGCCCATCTATAACACATGAGCCAAAGCTATTTCTTTCTCCCATTTTAGATATTATTGCTGCATCAACAGAGGATATTAACTTTTCACTAACTTTTTCATTTGATGATATAATAGCAACTTTTGGCTTTTCATAGCCTAATTTTCTAGCTAGATTAATGACATTCTCAGTAATATGCGATTTTTGTTCTATATCTGGTAGAATATTTAATGCGGCATCGGTTATAAATAACAACTTTTGTCTTCCTGGAATTTCCATTAATGCTACATGAGACAGCACTTTACCAAGATTTAAGTTATAATCTTTATTTAATACCCATTTTAGTATAACCGCTGTGTTTATCAAACCTTTTATTAAAATATCAGCTTGATCATTATGCATCATTTCAATCGCTTTTTTAGCTATATTTACTTCCCCAGAAATATCAATAATATTATCTTCTAAGATATTATAATTGATTTCTTTTGCAATTTGTTGGATTTTCAACCTTTCACCAATAAGTATTGGGGTAATAATCTTCTGTTCCTCAGCATTTTTTACGGCTTCTAAAACATGTGAATCATTAGCTCCAGCAATTATTGCTCTTTTTTGTAGACCTTTAGATTTTAAAAGTAATGATTGCAAATTTTCAAGCATTCTCACCTCTTCTTTAGAATTAATTTAATTTATTTTCGTAATAATCATAATATTTTATTATAATTTTTCAATATCAAAAACTAAAAAATATTAAGATATTTTCCCCATCTCTATTAATTTTTCAAATATTTTATAAGCATTAAAAGCAGCACCTCGTCTTAAATTATCTGCTACAAGCCAAAAAGAAAAACTTTTCTTATTTTTAGGGTTTTGTTTTATTCTTCCTACATATGTAGAGTCTGTATCCTCAAGATAATATGGCATTGGATAAAGGCTATTTTCAAAATCATCTAAAATGACTAAATTTTCCATTTTAGACATAGATTTTTTAATTTCATCAACACTGCATTCTAAATCTGTTTCGACGAAAACTGCTTCAGAATGTCCTACCTTGACAGGGACCCTAACATTAATAGTATCGATAAATAAATCTGTCCTTCTTAATATTTTCTGTAGTTCATTTATTAACTTCCCCTCTTCTTTTGTATAACCATAGAGGCCTTCAGAAATATAAAAATCATCAATTTGAGGTATTAAATTTCCCACTATTGGAAACTTAAAATATGATGATATTGGTGATTTACCTTCAGATATATCTTTTAGTTGGTTATCATAATCATTTACAGCATCTTTTCCAGCTCCACTAACAGACTGATAGGATGCAACAAAAATTTTATTTATATGAAATTCTTTGTCGATATTTGCTAAAGCCATTGCAAGAGGTATGGTACTGCAATTTGGATTCGCAATAATTCGATCAGTTTCTTTTATAGCATCAAAATTAACTTCTGGAACAACTAATGGAACATTTTCATCCATTCTAAACCTTGAAGATTTATCAATAACATAAACATTTCTTTTTGCTAAAATTGGTGAATATTTTTCTGATATATCATTTCCGGAAGCAATAAATACTACACTTAAATCTTTACTAAGAATGTTTTCATCTGTGAGTTGTTCAACATAAAATTTATTTAATCTAAAAAATATCTCATTTCCTTTTGATTTTTCAGAAGCAAAAAAATATATATTGTCTATCTTAATATTTGAGCTTTCAAGCAATTCAATCATTTTTTTGCCGACAAGACCAGTCGCACCTATAATACCTATATTCATCTTACCTCCAGAAAATGGTCTTAATTTATTAAAAAATCTAACAAATATATTATAAATCTCCTTCATAAGGTATATTACAAGTCTCACTCGCTTTCTTAATAATTAAAAGAGCTGTCTTTAATACTAACAAATCGTTTGAATTGTAAAATTCTTGCTCTTGGTCACCTTTAACTGTATTTATAAAATGTATAATTTCATCTTTCAAAGCATTTTCCTCGTGAACTGTAATTCTCTCTACAAAACCTCCTCTATAATAAATTAATTCTTTCTGATCGACTTCAAATCTTGTGCTTGTATCTTTATATACTTCTATTTCTTTTGTATCAAAATTCAAAAATAAATAATTTGACTCCTGAGCAATAGCCAAAGTTCTATTTTTTACATATGAGGCTCTTGAACACTTAAAATTTGCGATTAACCCTGAAGAAAAAAGTAGAGTAGCCACCGCAAAATCCTCATAAGGAGTATATATTTTCTTTGCGAAACTTGATATTTCTATTATATCTTCATCAAAATAATTTAAAATAATGTCTAAATCATGAACCATTAAATCAAGAATTACCCCAGTATCTCTATTTTTTTTGCCATAAAGATTCATTCTTGTGGCTTCTATATAAAAAGATTTTTTCAAATACTTTTTTTTTAGTTCCTGAATAACACCATTAAATCTTTCAACATGCCCGACTTGCAACTTAAGATTATTCTTTTGAGAAATTTCGACAAGCTCTTCTGCTTCAGAATATTTGGTTGTAAAAGGTTTTTCTATCAATAAATTTACTTTGGCATTTAGCACTTCTTTAGCTACAATATAGTGCTGATCTGTATTTACGGCACAGGTTATGCAATCTACATCTTTAAGAAGATTATGTGCTGAAGAATAAGCTTTAACATTATATTTATTTGAAATAAAATGCATCCTCGAATGATTAATATCATATATACCAACAAATTTTACAAAACCTAAACTTTCAAGCTGCTTTATTATATTTACATGGTACTCGCCCATATGCCCGACGCCAATTACGCCTATTTTAACCATTTTAATGTCTCCTTAAAATCCAATTTTGAAATGACTTTTTGGATAATATTTTTTAAATCTGCACTTGATTTTAAGACTAAAAATCCATATATTTCTTTATAGATTTCACCTAATAATTTTATTTGCTGTTTATAAATTTGTGGAATTATGAAATAATTTTTATCAGCAACTATATATTGAATTTTAGAATTTATTAAATCTTTCAAGATATCATCTTCGTAAGCATAAATTTTTGATTTGGGAAAATACTGTTTTAAAAGATAATATGAATACGAATACATTAAAAATCCTATTTCTTCATCTTTCGAAGATTTAAATGTTTCCAAATCATAGTTATTTTTTGATAAACCTAAAACTACGATAGAATCTTCAAAATATCCGATAAAGTCATATAAATGAAAAATATACTCTATTTGCTTTGAATATATTAATCCACCTATAATAATATCGTAAGTTTTCGATTTTTCATATAGTTCTAAATTTATAGAAAATCCATATTCTGAAGCGACATTATTCAAAACTACATATTCTAAACCGTTAAAATTATCCCACTTATAGTTATTTATAATATTTGGATCTTTGATAAAAAAATAAGGGTATTTTTGATTTAAATAAGCAATATTTAATATCTTATTTATTCCATTTCCCTGACTAATCAAGATTAAAGAACAAAATGAAATTATAATTAAAGAAATAAGTAAAGATATTTTATTTAATCTAATGATTCTTCCCCAAAAAAATTTTTAATAAATTATCTTAAAAAAATAAAAAAGGAAGATACTAATGAAATTTATTAATCACTAAAACTTGACTTTTTGTCATTTGCATCTTAATATTTATTTAGACAGGGAGGTTTACTATGAAGATAAATATTAATCAAGTTGTAAATTCAAAAATAGTTGAACCAAAGGAGATTTCAAAGACAGAAAAATCTTCTGAAACATCGAAGGTGAGTTTAAATTCAAACCAAGAAAGCATTTCCCCTATTTTTATTAAAAATAATACATATAAATCTACTTTCTCTATACAAGAATTTATCTCCCAGATGCAAATGAAAATTTCATCTATTTCTTTATTTGAAAAAGATGGTGACATCAATACCATTAATAATGCTTCTTACAACAATATTCCCCTATTTAATAAAGAAGAAAAAGAAGCAATATTCAAAAACAAAAATGATTTATCTGGAATAATAAAGGGATATGAAGAAAAAATTGATCAATTAAGATCAAACTTAAATCAAATACTAGAAGAAAATTCCAATTCTGTAATTACAATTAGCGAAAAAGAATTAAAAAACATAACCAAATCGGTTTACAACCAATTACCTAACAGTATAAAGACAAATTCAACTTCAATAATACTTGATTTATTAAGATAATTTTTTTAAAGAAGTTTTAATAAATTTTACATCTATTTTATCACCATCTATTTCGCATATACAATAACTACCATCACAAAAAGCACCTGGGTTTATAATACTTATTCCATCTATATTTTTATTCTCTTTAATATGAGTATGACCAAAGAAAATGATATTGGGTTTTGTATCAAATCTTCTTATTATCCTTCCCTCAATACCCAAAGGGGAACCAGATCCGTGGATAATTCCTATTTTTAAGTTTTCAATTTCGATATACAATTTTTCTGGAAGATTTCGTTCGAAAAAATCCATATTCCCTTTTACTAAATATGAGTTTTTGGAAAGTGTCTCTATTAAGGCAACTATATTATCAGATACATAGTCGCCGCAACCGATGGTAATATCATTTTCTTTTATCAAATTTTCCAAGTGTTTAATCAAAGATGAATCTTTTGTTCTTGTAGGATAATGGATATCCGAAATTATCAATAATCTTTTCATAAAAATTAATTTTAAGCCAATTAATTTTAAATTTATTTATTCGAATAACATATTTGAAGAAAAAACGAAAGGTTGATCATTTGGTAATATATTTATTAGGATTTTTTTTATTTCGGTCGCTTCTTCATATTTTGTATAAGGACCAACTATTACCTTATAAAGATCTTTAAAATATATAAATACTTTATAACCTAGGTTTTTTAGTTTTTGAGCCAAAAAAATAGCATTATCTTTGCTTTTAAACGCACCTACCTGAATGTAGTAATATGTAACATTTGTCTGCTTAGCACCAGTATATATAGGAATTAAAGAAGGATTAGGCATAGAATTGGAGGAGGTTTGAGTTTCCTGTACAGTATTAGTTTGTGTAGTTTGTGTATCTTGAGTTTTTTCTGTACTTGTTTGAGAAGTCGTAGTAGAAGTTTGTGATTGACCTGTACTAGTAGTCTGAGATTGAGCTGAAGTTGAGGTAGATGAACTTGAGGTCCCTTCTTTCAATACAGTAATTTTAACAGCGATTTGAACATTATTAGTTTCACCTAACTCTTTTGCTGCCCTTGAAGATATAGCTAAAATTGAATCCTTAAATTTATATGTTGGATTTGTATCTATGACATATACTATCGTTTTTTTCCCGTTTATTATGTTTTCGAGTAAGAGAACCGTCAACATATTATATTTTGAGGTTATACAACTATTTTCATCAGGATTGTAAGTTGAACCAGAACTAAGTTTTTTACCAATTAGTGATGGATCTATAATTTCAACAAGCCCAGATATCGTCTGAGAAGATATAATTAAAGAAAAATTTAATATAAAAAAAAGAATAGTAAAATAGACTATAATTCTTCTACTTTTGTTCATCTTTAGCTCTTTTAATTATTTTTATTAAATAAAAACTAAAAAATCAAATAAAATTTAAAATATATTCATTCTGTTTTTCGGCAATTTTTTTTAGTTGTAAAATCTTACTTTCCAATTTATCATAAATAATTTGGTTATCTTTATCGAACAATTGTGTTAAAAAATTTATTATTAAACTTATTAATTCCTTTTCATCCTTGAAATTTTCGATAATTTTTAGCCATGGTCCAGAAAATTGTTCCATCAAGTCTTGAAAATTTTCGTATGAAGGACCTATGATAACCGGAACTTTATGCATAACTGATTCAATGAAATTTTGTCCACCTTTATTATTAAATGATCCTCCAATAATAGATACAATACAATATCCATATATATAAGAAAGAAAACCATATTTATCAATAATTAAAATGTCTTTCTCAAAAAGACCCTCTTGAATATTTCGGATTAATAATTTAAGATCATCCAACTTTTCTGTATTTATTTTATTACTATTTTCATCTAATTTATTCTCATTATTTTGAATATAATTGCTAAGTAAATCATAAGAAATTTTAGAATTTTTAAATTCATCTAACAGATATTTTATCTTTTCAAGATGTCTTGGGGCAATAATATATTTTACTCTATTGCTATCAAATTCTTTATTTATAAATTTTCTATTTTTAATCTCTTTTATAATTTCAGAAGCAATGTAAAATTCTTGTTGATGAAAAGAAGAAAAAAGAATAATCTTTTTCTTATCTGTACAAGTTTGTATTTTTTGGTTATCAAGATTATTTTCATCTATTGTTAAATTTTTAAAAGAAGATAATATCTTAAAATTTTCAAGATTTTTTACATTAATCTTTTTAGTAAAGTATAAAATCTTTTCCATATCTAAATTTGATTTTGCAATAATCTCGTCAAATAAAGAAAATAAACCAGAAAATAAAAACTTAAATTTCCTTTGAAACTGAAAACTCTTCTCATACATATTACAGTTTAACAATAAAATTTTCTTTTTAAATAGTCTATTTAAGAATATGAATGCAGGCCATATTTCTTGTTCTAATATCACTATTGTTGAGTAATTATTTAAAGTTATAAATAATAGAATTGCTAATATTGATTCAAAAGGAAGTGGATAAGATTCAACTTTTTTTTGACTAAATATCTCAAAGGCGCCCTGATTAAAGTATGTATAATTTGCCCTATCTTCAAAAAGATTATAGGCTAAAATAGCTTCCCCTGTACTTGAGGCATGGACGATGATTTTTTTATCTTTTCGAAACTTAAATGGGATAAATCTATTTAACAACCCTTTTTTAAGGTCTTTTATAAAAAACAGGATTATGATAAATACTGGTGATAGTAAAGTAACAACTAAAATATAAATTAGAATCATTATATAAAACAAAAATTTTCCAAAAAATTTTTTCATATCTTTTTTTCTAAAAATTATTTTCAATTCTAGAAATAATTTTCAAATGTGTCTAATAGTCTATTGCAATTTAAAGATATCTAATGATAATACATATATAAAATCATAATAAAGTTATGGGATCTATATCTATTTCAATACCTTTTTTTTCACTTAAACTTAAATTGTTATTAAGAAATTTCCCAATCTCCAATAAATAATCTAGTATTTTGGATTTAATGATAATATGAAATCTATAATTTTTCTTAATTTTTTCAATAGGTGCATTTGAGGGTCCTATAATAATAATTTTATCTTTAATATTCATATCTATAACAAATTTTTGTATTAAAAATAGAGTTTTTTTTATTGTTAATGAGGTTTTTTCTTCATCTATCCCTTTCGCTAAGATTCTTAAAATTCTCATAAAGGGAGGATATCCTAGATTTTTTCTTATACTAAGTTCTTTTTCAATAAAAGCTTCATAATCCTGATTTATTACGCTTTTTATTGCATAATGATCTGGTCTTAAGGTCTGAATTAGCACTTCTCCTTGCTGTTCTACCCTTCCAGAGCGTCCTGCTACTTGAACTAGTATTTGGAAAGTCTTTTCGTTAGCCTTAAAATCTGGCATATTTAACAATATATCGGCATTTATAACGCAGACGAGTGAAACATTTGGGAAATGATGCCCTTTTGTTATCATCTGAGTTCCTATAAGTATATCTATCTTTCCTTCTTTAAAATCACTTAAAATCTCCTCATAACTTCTAATTTTTACCGAATCAGCATCGAATCTTTCTATTACTTTATCATTAAAGTATTCTCTGATTATATCTTCTATCTTTTCAGTGCCTGAACCCAAAAATTTCAAATTTTTAGTATGACATATTGGACATTCTATTGGGATCTCTTTTACTTTCCCACAATAATGACATTGAATAAGATTTGTAGATTTATGATAAGTCATTGGAATTGAACACTCATCACAAAATATTGGTTGACCACAATTTGAGCATTGAATAAATGAATTAAACCCTCTTCTATTAAGAAAAATTATTACTTTTTTGCCTCGATCAAGATGCAGCTTTATTTTTTCAAGTAGTTCGATAGTTACATAAAAATCTTTATAACTATTAGATTTAGATAAGTTTAACAATTCAACTTTAGGAAGTGGAATATTGTTATATCTTTTTTTCAAAACAAGTAGCTCTAATTCTTTTCTCAATGCAGCATTCCAAGATTCAATTGAAGGTGTTGCTGAACCAAATATACATAGCGCATCATATAAATTAGCTCGAGCTATAGCAACAAATCTTGCATCATATCGTGGTTTTTGTTGTGATTTATATGAATCATCATGCTCCTCATCTATAATAATACAACCAAGATTAAAAGCTGGAACAAAAAGCGCGGATCTTGGACCTATAATAATATTTATTTGTTGCCTAATAACTTTCTTAAAAATTGATAATTTTTCACTATTTGAGATTTTTGAATGAATTAAGCCAATCTCCTGACCTAACCTATCCTTGAAAAACGAGATCATCTGAGGAGTTAATGCAATTTCTGGTAATAGTAAGATTACTTGCTTACCATCATCTACAATCTTTTTTATCAATTGAAAATAGATTTCAGTTTTTCCCGAACCAGTGACACCATAAAGTAGAAACTTAGTGGGCATTTCTTTCCTTTGTCTTTCTTTTCTTGAACTAGCATTTCTTGAAATAGCTTCATAAGAATTTAAAATGGATTCAAAGGCAATTTTTTGCTCATCATTTAATGTAGAAGCTTTTATTTTTGGATGGGGTATTACTGTCTCCTTTTTCTTTTTTAATTCTTTCAATCCCTTGGGAATAAATAAAAATAGCGCTTCTCCAATTGATGAAAAATACCTTTGACTTATCCATTTTGCAAGTTCAAATTCCTTTTCTGTCAAAATTGGATCTTCATCATATAAATCAAGTATATCCTTTATATGGTAATCTCTTTTTTCTTCATCTTTAATATTTATTATTAAGCCAAGTTCGACTTTGTCATTAAAATCAACCTTAACCCTTATATACTTTTTAATTCTATCATTAAATTCTTTTGGGATTCTATATTCAAAGGTTTTATCCAATGGGATATTTATTGCGATATCAGCGAACATTTCTTTCTTATCCTGATTTAATAATTAGAAGAAAGTAATTTTATTTCTTATATCTTAATATATATTATTTTTCTTTAAGTAATTTGCAATCCTATCAAAATCTTTTTGAGCTATTTCGATATTTCTATTATCTCTTAAAAGAAATGAAGGGTGAAATGTTGGATATAAAAAGAATTTGTGTCCAAAAATCTCTGTTTCGATTAAGGTTCCTCTAATTTTGGTTATAGAGACTTTTTTTTGAAGTAGAAACTGAGTTGAAGTAGCACCTAAGCATATTATAACTTGAGGTTTTATTAAATTGATCTGCCTATTTAAATAATATGAGCAAGAGTTCATTTCCAATAGACTTGGAACTCTATTGTTTGGAGGTCGACATTTTACACAATTCGTTATATAAATATTTTCTCTTTCCAGACCAGCATTTTTAAGAAGTTTAGTCAATAATTGACCGGCTTTACCAATAAACGGAAGTCCTTGAATATCCTCCTGTTCTCCTGGTCCTTCTCCAACTATCATGATTTTACTATCTATAGGTCCAGCCCCAGGAACTGCATTTGTTCTTTTTAAGCTTAATTCGCATCTAGTACAATTCTTTATCATACTTATTAGATCAATAAGTAGCATTTGTTTATTTAAATTTTGTGGAATCTGCTGTTTTTCAGTATTATAAGCTATATTGAATTGATTAATCTCTTTGGATTTTTTTTCTTCGATCTTTAATTTGTCAAAAATCAAATCATATAAAATAATACCATTTTCATTAGTTTGTTTTATTGAATCTAAATAAATATATAATGATTTTAATAGTTCAATTAATTTTTCTACTTTTTCATTTTCCATACATTATTTTTTCTTCGCACATTTAGAACATTTTGTGGCATAAGGTATCATTTCGAGTCTATCTAATTCTATTTCATTTCCACAGACTTCACAGATGTCATATGTTCCTTCTTCGATTCTTGAAAGAGCTTTTTCGATTTGCTTTAACATTTTATAATCATTTTCTTCTAAATTTTCTCTTAAATTATTTTCCAATATGGAGTTTGCTAAATCATACTCTTCAGAATAACTTTCAACTTCTTTTTCTTCTTCAAATCTTTTATTCTCAATAGCTACATCATCTAGAATTTCATTTTTCATTTCGATAAGCTTTTTCTGAAATTTTTTTAAAAGATTTTTTTCCATCAATTCCCCCAGATAAAGATTATAAAAAATAAAAATAACATAGCGAATTTATAAGGAAAATTTTAAATTGCAATAATTTTTTCTATTGAATTTAAAGAAAAGTTAATTAAAATAAATATCGGTAAAAATTGGTGGGTGATTAGCTCAGATGGTCAGAGCACATGCTTCACATGCATGGGGTCACTGGTTCAAATCCAGTATCACCCAGTTTTATAAAATTCACCAGGGGGTTTCTTATGTCTGAATGCAAGTATTTACAACAAGAATTATTTGATCATTTAAAAAAGCATGAAAAAGATAAAAAAAATCAAGGAATAAGCAATATTTGCCTAAAGCAAAAAAACAATAAAGTTTCTGCTGCGAAAATAGCCCAAGTTGCAAGAGAGAAATTTTCAAAACATTTTCCTATGAATGGACAATGTCATTTTATTGAAAATCAAAAGTTATGCCCTTTTTTTGAGGAGAAAATTTGATCTTTATTTTTTTTAAATATTATTATGATAGAGTAAGACTTTTTCTAAGTTATTTATAAAAATCAAATTTATAAAATTGAGGAGGTTATATGAAAAATCTAACAAGAAAAGTAGCTGCACTTTTTGTAATTTTACTCTTGATATTTATCCTTTTTTCATGCACTTATGTTGAGTTTTCTTCGAAAAATGGGAAACTTGCTTATGATCCAAATATGAAAAAATATGAAGTCGTAGGATCATTTTCTATAACCATTACCGAGGTAAGCTTTATTTATAGACTTTTAGTTATGAACGAACCAAGTAAAGATCTTGAAGCTATACTTAACGAACAGATAGTCAAATATAAAGGTGATGCCGTTATTAACCTTAAACTAACTTATCATATCACTGCAATCCAATATCTTTTGACTTATATTACTGGAGGAATTTTTACTCCTAATTCTGTTACAATTTCTGGCGATGTAATAAGATATAGATAAAAATTAATTTGATTTTCAAAATATATCATTATAATTATTGATCATTATAATTATTGATTCATATAATTATTATTCATTAAAATTTTTACAAATGTACAAAATTAAAGATTTATTTTAATCTAAGGCTATCTTAAAATGAGATAGCCTTTTTTTGGTCAAAGTTAATCATGACCTTTTATAAGTTTATTTTACTTATATTTAATTTATGATTAAATTATAAGTGATGAATAAGCAAAAGTAGACATTCATGGAGTATGATTTATGAAAAAAAAACCATATATGTTTATAATTCGTGATGGTTGGGGATATTCTCCAGAAACAAGATATAATGCTATCTATGAAGCAAAACCAGAGTTTCATTTGAAATATGTTGAAGAATATCCAACAACTTTGATTCAAACTTCTGGAATATATGTTGGACTTCCAGATAATAACCAAGGATCATCTGAAGTCGGTCATTTGAATATTGGTGCGGGTCGAGTTGTATATCAAAATCTTGTTAGAATTTCAAAGGATATTGATGAAAATATATTTTATAATAAAGAAGAGATATTAAAAGCCATAGAACATATAAATAGATACAATGGGAATATACATATTTTTGGTCTTGTCCAGGATCAAGGAGTCCATGCTCACACTAAGCATCTTTTGGGTTATTTAGAATCATTTAAAAGGAAAAAAATCCCTTCTGAAAAGATATTTATACATATGTTATCAGATGGAAGAGATACTCCCCCTTCTTCTGCAAAAGAATATGCAAAAGAAGTCCTTGATTTTATTGGTAAAAATAACTATGGTAAAATCGTTAGTATTACAGGACGCTATTATGCAATGGATAGAGATAATAGATGGGATAGAGTTAAACTTTTTTACGATCTTCTTTATTATGGACATTCTGAATATCCTGTTTTTGATAGTGTTGTAGAAGCAATAGATAATGCATATAAAAATGAACAAACAGATGAATTTATCAAGCCAAGAATAGTAAAAGGTTTTACTACCATTCATGATAATGACCTAATAGTATTTTTTAATTATCGATTCGATAGAGCCAGAGAGATATCAAAAGCCATAATCGAAGAAAATTTTGATCATTTTGAAAGGAAGAAGGTCAATAACCTATATTTTCTTGCAACTACTGAGTACTATGAGAATATAAAATCTGCAAAACTTGCAAAAGTAGATGTTGTTTATCCTTTAGAGACCATGAAAAATCTTATGGGTGAAGTAATATCAAAAAAAGGTTTAAGGCAACTTAGAATTGCTGAAACGGAAAAATTTGCACATGTAACTTTTTTTTTCAATGGTCAACAAGATATAATATACCCTGGAGAAGATAGGATTCTTGTCCCTTCACCAAAGGTTGCTACTTATGATTTAAAACCAGAGATGTCAGCATATGAAGTAAAAGATAAGATGCTACAAGCATTAAATGAAGGTGTTTATGATTTTATAGTTTTAAACTTTGCTAATCCAGATATGGTGGGTCATACTGGAGTTATGGAAGCCGCCGTCAAGGCTTGTAAAGTTGTAGATCAATGTGTTGGAGAAGTCGTTGAAAAAGCATTGAGCATGGATGGGGTCATTTTCCTTTTTTCTGATCATGGTAATGCTGAAACGATGGTAGATCTTGATACAATGGAACCTCAAACTGCCCATACATCAAATCCAGTTTGGTTAACAATAATATCAAAGAGAGAAGAATTATCAAAAGGTAAAATAAAACTTAAAGAAGGCGGTAAATTGGCTGATTTGGCACCAACTATGCTAAAAATAATGGGGATAGACATTCCAGTAGAAATGACTGGAAATATTTTAATTTAATATAATAATATTGAAATGCAACAAAGAACAAAAAGAATCTATGCTGTTGCCTTATTTCTTGATATTGTTGGTTTTACAGATTTTTCTGAGAAAAATGATCCGGAAATTGTAGATGATTATCTATCCTTTTTCTTTGATTTTTGTTCAAATCAGATAAGAAAAAACAACGGTTGGGTTGAAAAATATATAGGCGATGCAATATGTGCAATTTTTTATTCTTCTTCATCTACAGGTAAAGATGCTCTAAATGCTTGTAATTGTGCTTATAATATTTTGAAAAACGTAGAAATATTTAATAAGGAAAACAAATTCCCATTTTCTATCCGCATTGGAATAGATGCAGGGATTGTCACTACGACTAAAAGAGATCAATATGATGTATTTGTTGGACAAGCAATAAATAGCGCATCGAGAATTCAATCTGTTGCAAAACCAAATTCGGCTTATACATCAAAAGTTATAGCTGAAAAATCTGATAATCTATTTGAATTCGAACAAATAGGTGAATTTAGTCTTAAAGGCATAGACGAAAAAGTAATCTTATTTTCCTTAAAAGATAAAAAAAATATCTTTAACTTACAGAATATTAAAAACCCTTATTTTAATCGTAAAGAAGAAGTAGATATAATTAAGTATCTATCAGAAAAAAAAAAGATTAAAATTGCTATCGTCGGTTCTAGTGGATCTGGTAAAACTGCGATTGTAAACAAATTAGCTGTTTATATAAATAAATTGTATAAATTTAAACCTATTTATATTCCTTTAAATGATTGGGAAAAGACAACAGAAGATCTCATTCAAAGGATAAATTTTGCTTTAGATAATATTGATGAATTCACTGTTACTAATGAAAATCGGTTAATAATAATAGATAACTTCAATTGCCTAAATTTTCAAATTGAGTCAATTGATTTTCTAAATAAAATTAGCAACTCTAATCCAATTATCCTAATTTATTCAATCGATAATAGGTTTGAAGTCAATTTTAAGGAATTACTTTTAAAATCTGATTTTAAAATTTTTAAGATAGAAAAACTATCTTTTGAAGAATTTGACAATTTTCTTCAAAATTATTTTGAAAAACCAGTTTCTGCAACATTTGAATTAAAGCTTTATAATTTAACAGAAGGTTATATTGGTAGGGCTTATAACATTCTATCTTTATTGAAAGATGAACTTCTTTTAAATGACGATCAGATAATAAATATAGATTTTGATGAAATCTTTTTGAAAAGAGAAGATCTCCTTGAACATTGTTATAGGATAAATGGAATTGATGACAAAATGCAAATACTACTTTCTATTTTAGCCTTTTCTTATCAACCACTTTCCTATGATATTTTAAAAGAGATATCTATAGAATTTAATTATAATTATCTTGATGAATCCCTTGAATCTTCAAAAGAAAAAGGATGGTTAATATTTAATGATGGGTATTTCAAAATTGCAAATGATTATTTAAGACAATTTATTATCAATTCTACATCAAAGCAACTTAAAAAGACAATAATCAACACCCTATTAAAAATAACTGATAATTTAATAGATAAAATCTCATACATCTTATTTCTATATGAAGAAAATGAAGATATTTTAGAAAATGAAGATGATTTTTTATCATCTTGCATTGTAGAAATTGAGAAACAAACAATAGAAAATAAACTAATTTTATTGAAAAAAATTATTAAAAAATCAGAAATTTCTTTTTTCAATAAAATTTTAAAATTCATATTAATCGATAGAAGAATTTTGCCTTATATCTTCAATGTTTTACAAAAAGAAGAAATTGAAATAATTATTAATTATTTTAATGATATAAGTCATATAAAAGAAATAAAATCTATTACGCTCTTTTTATATCCAAGAAAGAATTTAGAAAAAAACGATCTTATTAACATTGGCTATCAACACAATGTTTCTTTTTATCTTTATCTAATAAAATTGCTTGTTTATCCAAAATCGATAATGAACAATTTTGATGAATATCTAACTATTTTAGAATCGATCCAATCTTTGGCAAGTTTTAAAAAAGATTATAATTTCATTTTTTATTTTCCATTCTATGAAGATAAAAACTTAAAAGAAGAAGAAATATTTGAAAAACTAAATAATATTTTTCAAGAGGACTTTAATTTTTACCAAAATTTTGAGAAGATATATTTCAATCCAACATATTTATTGACAAACAAAATTCAACTTTTTTTCATTCTAGTCGAAAATATCTCTTTATTTATTTATTATAAGAAAAAACCATTAAATTTTATAAACAGAATGTTAAAGTTATCCGAAAAAATCGTTCTTGAATTAAATATCCCAATACTTATCGAATATTACTATGGTTTGTTTTTTTATGTCAACTTTCTAATATCTAACTTTCAATATTATGGTATCCATAGCAAGATGGAATTTAAACTATTACCTCAACTTAAACAAATAAACGAAATAATTTATCACATATTTTCGTTTTCATTTGACCACCAGGAAGAACTGCTTAATGAGAATGAAATTTTAAAAACTTCAATCAGTAATGCAGATAAATTGTTTGCTAATCCACCATATTATATACCTCTTGTTACATCAAGTTGGTACTTAAACATTATCAAAAGTGAACCTAGTGAAGAGATAAAATTAGTTAATGAGGAAATAAATACTAAGATAATTAATTCAATTGAAATTCTAGAAAAATATAAAGAAAAAAACGATCAAATCAAAGATTTCGCCAAAATTGTTTTAAATATTATTCAAAAGGGATAAGAGTAATCTTATCTAAATTAATACGACTAAATAAAGTTTTCCTTACCCATAGGTTAAAATCACTTTGCATTTCATTTTTGTATTCAAATTTTAATATATAGTATTTGTCTCTATAGAGGATTTTAGTACCATCCTCTAAAAGTTTTATATAAAGAATATCGATTAATTCCCTTTCATTTAAGTTTGGTAAATCTTTTAATAAAAATTCATTCCATTTAATTTCATATTTGTCATTATTTGAAATAAAAGGAAGTTTTGATTTTATCTTAAAATTAAAATCAATTTTAAGGTCAATTAAATCTTTATATTCAGAAAATTGGTTTACAAATTTACTAAAATTTTTCTCACCAATTTCGTTTTTAAAACTTTCCTTAAATAATGTAATTATTGCTAAAAACTTTTCAAATTTAATCAACTTAATTTTATGCTTTAAACAAAGGGAAAATAAAGGAATTAATCTTAAAGAATAAATTGGAAATTTAATTAGCTTCTGTAAAAAAAGTTTTGAATCAAATTTAGTTTTTCTAAATATCGAAATGTATAGAATATAATAAAGATAATAATAACTATTAGGTATCTTGGTTACTATTTTTTCAAAATAAAGAAAATAATAATAAGTCTTTTCAGGAGTCCTATCCTGACTAAAAATAATAGCATAGTTTAATGTGTGCAGTAGCGTCCAATAATCTTTAATAGACATTCTATATTTAATTGCTGATTTTAAAATAGAATGTCCAATTGAATATTTACCCTGCCTTATATATGAAAGACCTAAAACCGAATAGAATTGATTTAACACTATGGGATCGTCGATTTTTTTGTACAATTTTTCAATCATAAAAAAATACTTATTTGCTTTTTCGATTTCCCCAAGTTCATAAAGAGAAATAGAAATATTTTTTTGAAACTTAGAAAAAAGATTAACATCAGGATCAGATAAACTATCCATAAAAGCTCTTAAAAAATGTCTTTGCGCTTTATTGAAAAGACCAAAATAATAATATAAATTTCCGATTAGATTGTGAAGTTCTGCAAAAGCATAATGGTAGATTTTAAAATGTTCCTTATTTTTTATGATATATTTCAAACCTAATCTTAAAATATTTAAAAGTCTTAAGACTTCTTTTTCATCTAATGATGAAATATACTTTCTACAAAAAGATACAATAATCTTAATTATTTGATCAGGCTGGATATTCTCTTCAATTAATTTTAAAAAATTTTCCTCATCTTTTACATTTTCCTTTAATAAACTACTTATTGCTATATCTATTTCTTTTAATTCAAGTTGATTCTGAAATGATGCATATTTTTCAAAATTAGAAAAAAAATTTTCAATTAATAATTCGCATTTTTCTAATTTAGCATTTTTGAATAAAATCTGACAATAGAATTTATAAATCATAATTATAGAGTCGTTATCTTTGTGTCTTATTGCATATTCAAGAGCCTTTTTGAAAAAATAATCGATATCTTCTTGAGGATTAATTTTTTGTTGAAACTCAATAATCATCATCAATAGTTTTAAGTTTTCTCTTTCATCAAGATAATTTTTATTTTCTTCATATAAACCTATCACATACTTATAAGCATTTACAATATTTTGATTTGAAAGTTTTTTGGCAAAATCAATCTTACTTTCTAAATTAAAATCACTCATTTTTTTGATAAATAATTAAATAAAATCTATTCTCTAACTTACAATTTGTAAAATATATAATATTTGTATTATTGAGGTAAAATGCAATAAAAAAGAAATATATGTAAAGATTTTATCACTTTTGAAAATTAAAAATAATATAATTAAAAGGACTGAAATAGAAGAACTAATAGTTAATATATTAGGAAAATGTTTTATTATATTAAACATAACCCCCAATATGACAATCTGTATTAGCATTATGGCCGATAGGAATAATTTGTCCTTTTTATGTTTGTAAAAAATTATACCAAATAAAGAAAAGAAAATTATGATAATAGAGGATAAAAAATCTAATCTTAAAGGTAAAGTAAAAAATTTTTCCATCAATTCCCTCCAGAATTTATATAATTAAAATTAAAAGTATTTTCAAAATTATCTTTTATTTCTTTATAAGATTTAAAAATAAAAAGGTTTTTATTATTTCTTATAGAAGATTCTAGAAAAGACTTATCAATTTTTAAACCCATTTCATTTATACTTGATGAATTTATAAAGTAAAATGAATTTATTTGACTTTCAAGCATAGAAATATCACTTACTAAAAGCTTTACTTCAAGCATTTTTTTTAAATCAAATAACAACTGCTCATCGATTTCTGGAAGAAATAAAAATGGAGTTATATTAAAATGAATTGAAGATATAATATCTGAGTAAGCATCACCAAAATGAGCAAGTATTTTTAATTCGTTATTTTTTGCAAATTCCATAGCTTTTTGCATAAGTTCGATTCTAGTTCTTTCGTTATTATTAAATGATAGAAATTCAAAATATTTATCAAGATATGTTTTTTTTAATTTAAAGATTCCAGTTTCATAATAATTACCAGAAACTATGACTAATAAAAATCCAAGGTTTTTTAAGAAGACTAAAAAATCATGCGCATTCTCATATACATACCAGGATTCAAAATCAGATTCATTCTCAAGAATTTTCAAATAGTTGTCTATAAAAGTTTTTTTATTTTTACTGTTAAGTTCTATACCATATCTTTTACAAAGGTTACTCAAAATCTCTAAATCAACCCCTCCTTTAAAATTTGGTTCATTAATCTCATAAATATTAAATGTTTTCTTAAAAGCATTAATATAAGCTCTTTTTGCACTAGACTTAGTAGATATAAGCGTACCATCAAGATCAAAAGTAATAATACCTTTATATTTCATATTCATAATTTAATCTTTATTGATTTAATAAATTAAATTTTCAATTTTTCAAATATTTATCAAACTTATTGAATTTATTTAAAATTAAACTATTTTATTAAAACAAAGTTAAAAAGAGAAAAATAGATCTTTTGAGGTTAATATGAACTCGGATTCAATAAAAATTATTTTAAAGAATAAAAAGGCATATTTTGAGTATTTTATTGAAGAAAAATATGAAGCTGGAATTGTATTAAAGGGAACAGAAATAAAATCTATAAGAGAAGGTCATTGTAGTATAGCAGATTCTTATGCAAAAGTAACAAAGAACAATGAGATATATTTATATGGATTTTTAGTTCAAGAATATAAAAATTCTGGTTATATAAAGCATGATGTATCAAGACCTAAGAAACTTCTATTACATAAAAAGGAAATAATAAAAATAGGAAGAAAAATAAATCAAGCGGGTTATACTTTGATACCTCTATCTATTTATCTGAAAAACCAACTTGTTAAAGTTGAACTCGGATTGGCAAAAGGGAAAAAATTATATGATAAAAGGGAAACCATAAAGAAAAAAGATATTGACAGAATGATGAGTAGGAAGTTAAAATATAGATAGTAAGGATAAAATAGTAATAGGGAGGAATTTATGAAAATACTTGTTCCTCTTGATTTTTCAAAATCAGCTGAATCCATTACCAAATATGCTGTAGACCTAGCTAGAAAACTTAATGGCGATTTGACTTTTTATCATGTAATTGATGAAAGAAATTTTTTTACCTATAACACTGTTTATACTTTCCCAGAATATTATCCTGAAGTCAAACTTGATGAAGAATCGCAACAACAGATGAAAGAATCAGCAGAAACTGAGTTTAAGAAGATGATTGAAAGTTTTGAAATCAAGGATATCAACTATAACATAGAGGTAGACATTGGGATACCCTATTCTCAGATTTGTGATTATGCAAAAGAAAATAAATATGATCTAGTAATCATCGGAAGTCATGGAAAAACTAACTTAAAGGATATCTTTTTAGGTTCTGTCGTAGATTATATAAGTCATCATATTGATATTCCTATTCTTATTTATAAAATAGATATTTCAAAAAGAAAATGAAAAAACCAAATGAATTTTCCACAATATTTACTAAATATGTCTATCAATTTGATAAAATGAAATACTTTATGAATAAAAAAGATAAAAAAAACAGTTGTATCTTATGTGATATATTAAACCATACTCAAGACTCTCTTTTAATCTGTAAATCTGAATATATATCTACCTGTGTAAATTTATATCCATATAATAGTGGTCATATAATGCTTTTTCCTAATAGACATGTTGAAAATTTTTTAGATTTAAATGATAATGAAAATTTTCACCTTTTTATTTTAACAAAGTTTTTTATTAAAGGACTAAAGATCTTATATAATCCTTCTGGTTTCAACATAGGATTTAATATCGGGGAAAATTCAGGAGCCTCTATCAAACATATACATGAACATATAGTACCTAGATTTGAAAATGAACTTGGAATGATAGATATCATTGGTGGCTCAAAGGTTATTGTTGAATCTCCAAAAATTACATGTGATAAACTTAAAAATTATACCATTGAAAACTCCACCAATTTACCCTTTAATTTAGAATAAATTATATTATCCAAATAATTACAAATTTTCTGAATTTATTTTTGAAATCATTGATTTATATTTTATAATCATATAAGGAGAGCATCGATGGATATCAAATTTTTTGATGGTCCTTTATATGAAAACTTCTACAATGAATGGATTTTAACAAATGGATGTGGAGGATTTGCTTTAGGTTTCGGAAATCTAATAAATGAAAGAAAATATGATGGATTACTTATTGCTTCTGATGAAAACCTTGTAAGAAATCATCTTGTTAGCTCTATTGAAGAAAAAGTATTTATCCATAATAGCAGTTTTTACCTTGATTCAAATAATTATTTAAACACTATTTATCCATATGGTTATAGACATTTGGTAAAATCTTACATGAGACCTTTTCCATTTTTTCTTTACTCTTCTTACCCTTTCAATACTGATATTTTAATAGCAAAATATTTAATGATGCATCCTGATAAAAATATAAATATTGTGTTTTATACAAATTATTCATCTGAAAAGATAAACATTGAGTTAAAACCTAAATTTTCATGTAGATTTTACCATGAGATAAATAAGCCAGGTTCATTTGATAATATTTCTTATTTACTCGAGTCTGATAAAAATTTACAAGATCATGAGATCTTTTTTCAAAGAAAAGATAATAATATAGGTGTCTATACCTATATATATGATGAATCTGAAATACCAAATTTTAAGATATTATTTCAAGGAAATATTTATAGAAACATATATTACTCAAGAGAAGCAGAAAGAGGCTATGATTCATTTGAAGATTTAATAAATCCTTTTACTATTTATAAAACTATAGAAATTGGAGAAACTTTTGCTTTAGTCTTTTCAGATTCAAAAATTTCAATAAATTTAGAAAATAATGAAGAAAATGAAGGTACTAATAAAGAAGAAGAATTAATTCAAGAAATAAAAAAAATTATAAAACAATCAATGAAATATTACCAAGAATATCCATTGGCTTTCGATCATCCTTTTTTAAAAAATAAACCAAATCTATTTAATTTTAATGACAAAAAGAAAAAAGTACAAAATATAGAACCTAAAAATATTTTTTCAGAAATTAAATTTGATGATGTTGATCTTTACACTTATAGTGAATATAGGAAAATCCTAAAACTAGCAATGATAGATTTCAAAATAAAAAATGATATTATTGCTGGTTATCCATGGTTCACCTGTTGGGGAAGAGACACAATGATAAGTCTTACTGCCTTTATGCCAGATTGCGATACTGTAAAAGATTATCATTTTTCATACAACACCTTAGTTAACTATGCTGAAAAGATGAAAGATGGGATACTACCAAATGTTGCATTCGAAGGGAAGAATTATGCTTATAATAATATAGATAGCTCGCTATGGTTTGTAATAAGAAGTTATGAAATTTTTCAATATTTACCTTTAAACAATAAAAAGAAAATACTTAACTTTATCTCTGAAATTATCATAAATTATATTTACAATAAAAATAACCAATTTTTCTTGAATGATGAATCTCTTATAGAAATAAACAAAAATGATTCTATTGCTCTTACATGGATGGATGTTGTTTTAAATGGTAAGGCCATAACACCTCGATATGGGGCTCCAATAGAGATAAACGGCCTTTGGTACAATTCTCTAATGATTACCATAGAGCTCATGAATCAATTAAACCTAGATAAAATTAGTAATAAAATTAAAATAAATGACTCAGTATACAATCTTTCCAAAAATGAGATTAAACAATTGGCAGAAAAAACTAAAGAATCTATGCAAAAATATTTTCAATCCAATCTAATTGCAGATAGAATATATCAAAGAGAGCCTATTTTTGAAACAAGACCAAACTTCTTAATAGCTTTATCTTTACCTTTTGATTTTGTCTCTAAAGACAAAATTGAATTAGCCATTGAAATTGCTAAAAAAGAGCTTTTGACTCCATATGGTTTAAGAACGCTTTCTTATAAGGATCCGTCTTTTAAGAAAAAATATATTGGTTCACAAATTGCAAGAGATATAGCTTATCATCAAGGAACTGTCTGGCCTTTTTTACTTTTATTTTACGCAAAGTGTCTAGAAAAAATATATGAAAATAAAAAGATTTTAAAAAAAGAGTTAGAAAATATAATAATTAGGTTAAGAAATGGTTTTATTAAAAACCACAAAGCATCTATAGCAGAAGTATGGGATGGTTTAAACCCTCACTTGGCAAAAGGTTGCCCTGCACAAGCTTGGTCATGTGCGGCTTTGTACAATATAGAAAGAATGATTGATAAATTATTATAGAGGTTAAATAAATATGAAAATACTTTTTTTAACATGGGAATTTCCTCCCATGATCTCTGGCGGCTTAGCGATGGCTTGTTATGGAATGGTAAAAAGTTTACTTAAAAGAAATATTGAAATAATACTTGTTCTGCCTACAAAGATAGACGCATACTTTATATTAAAAAATGAAGATGATGTTGATAATTTGAAACCAATTTTTATTAATCCTACTGATTTAAATAATTATGAGCAAATATTTCATAATGCTAAGGATTCAAATATTAAGTTATTTGAATTTTTAGGTATAAGTGAAGGGATAGATGCATATTCAAGCTCTACAAAATTGAAATCAATCTATTTGTTTTCAGATTTTATAGATATTATTGAAAGAAATCTAAGTAATTCTAACCAAGCAATTGTTTTTGAAGAATTAAAAACCAATTTATTATCTTCAGAAGATCTTTTTAGAAAAGTAAGAGAATATACAAATAAAATATCAAAACTTGTAGATATAATAGATTTCGATTTGGTACATGCCCACGATTGGTTATGTTACCCCTCTGGTATTTTAGCTTCTAAAATTAAGAATAAACCTCTTGTTTCTCATATACATGCAACAGAGTTTGATAGATCTGGAGGAGTTGGAGATGAAAGAATACATAAAATAGAGTATATTGGATTATCTTTAGCAGATAGAGTAATTTCTGTTTCAAATTACACTGCCAATCTCATTGTCAATAGATATAGGATAGATACCGCTAAAATTAGAGTTATTCATAATGCTTTTCATTTAAAAAATATGCATAAGGAAAAGAAAAGAATATTTAAAGATCCTGTAATTTTGTTTCTAGGTAGGATAACTTTACAAAAAGGTCCTGAATATTTTCTTGAAGTCGCCAAAAGGATAATAAAAATATTTCCAATGGTTAGATTTATTATGGTTGGAACTGGAGATTTGGCTACGAAATTGATTAAAAAATCTGCTAAAGAAAAACTACTTACAAGATTTTTATTTACTGGTTTTCTTAACCGTGAAGAAGTTGAGTCGATACTTTCTGCGACAGATATTATGATTTTACCTTCGATTTCTGAACCTTTTGGTATTGCTCCTTTAGAAGCTATGAGTTTTGGAATCGCTACTATTATATCAAAACAATCTGGTGTATCTGAAATTGTAGAAAATGTTTTTAAAGTCGATTTTTGGGATGTAGATCAGATGACAAATATTATCCTTGATTTACTTGCTGATCCTTGCAAGATGCAAAACATTGGTAAATTAGCTGCTGAAGAAGTTACTAAAATTCAATGGGACAAATCTGCTAAAATGATTGAAGAATGTTATAAGGAATTATTATGCTAAATATTCTAATTTATTTTAGACTACATCAACCATATAGATTGAGAAAATTATCTATATTTGATATTGGAAGTATAAATACTGTATTTGATTATAATATGACAAAATCAGTTATTGAAAAAATATCTGATTTGTCTTATAGACCAACTTTAAAACTTCTTAAAAATTTGATAATTAAAAGCGAGGGAAAATTCAAATTTTCTATCTCTTTCTCTGGGTTATTAATTGATCAATTGATTGAATATTGCCCAGATATAATAGAATTATTAAAAGAGTTAGTAGAAACTAAATCTGTTGAGATTGTAGCCGAACCATATTATAACTCTTTATCATTTTTATATGATGAAAATGAGTTTATCTATGAAATTAATAAACATATCAATCTTGTGTATAGCCTTTTTAATTTTATACCAAAAACATTTCGAAACACGTATTTAATATACAGTAACAAAATTGCAGATAGTCTAAGAGGTTTTACTTCAATAAAAAATATCATTACAGAACCTGCTGAAAAAGTAATAGGTTTTAAGCCCCCAGTTTATTTATACAAGGCTTATGGTAAAAATCTACAAACTATTTTACTAAGACATCAAAAGCTTTCAGATGATTTATCATTTAATTTTTCTAATAAAAATTGGAAAGAATTCCCTTTAACTGCTGAAAAATATTCCAAATGGATAAATGATTTGCAATTTTGTGATAAAAAAGTAAAAAATCTTTACTGCAATCTAATCTTCGATATTGAAACTTTTGGTTATTATATTAAAGAAGATACTGGAATATTTGAATTTTTATATGATTTTCCATCTTTAATATTAAAAAATGGTAAAGGAAAGATCAAATTTTTATTACCTAAGGAAATAGAAAAAGAACAAGATCAAAATTTGGAAATTTATTCAACAAAAGAATATATTTCAATGGCTAATCTATCAAAGAATCTAGAACCTTTCATTGGAAATGATTTACAAAAAAATTCTCAGATAGCTCTTTATTCCCTTATATCACAAGCAAAGGAAATGAATGAACAAGTTTATCTTGATATTCTTAGGAAACTGTCAACTATAGATTATTTTCATTATATGTCTGATCAATTTTTTGAAGAAAATATCGATTATAAAAGTATTTCAAATTTTCCATCATCTTCTTTTGCTTATCAAAACTTTTTATATATTCTTTCAGATATAGAAGAAAGGCTGATTTAATTTAATTTAGGGGGTTCAATGTTTTTTAAGGATGTATTTGTATACCCAAGATTTCCAGAGGGACTTAAAAATCTTCTTACATTATCATATAATATCTGGTCACTATGGGATAAAGATGCTGTAAAGTTATTTTACAAAATAGATGGAGAATTGTTTAAGAATGTTGGTCGAAACCCAATTGCATTTTTGCACAATTTGCCAGAGGAGAAGTTAAAAGATTTAGAAAATGATAAAACATTTATGAATGAACTGAATAAAGTTTGGAATAAATTTAATGATTATCAAAATAAAGAATCTAATTTTAAGAATCTTTTTAAGAATAATTGTATCGCATATTTTTCGATGGAATATGGATTACATGATTGCTTACCTATATTTGCAGGTGGCCTTGGAATTTTATCCGGTGATCATATAAAAGGTTCTTCAGATATAAAACTTCCAATTATTGGTATTGGTTTATTATATAGATATGGTTATTTTAACCAGAAAATAAATGTTAATGGAATGCAAGAAGAAGTTTATCATGAAAATACCCCTTATTATATACCAGTAAAAGAATTAAAAAATCCAGATGGTTCATCTGTTTATGTTGAAATACCGATGATTGACAAGAATATATATGCAAAAATATGGCAAATTTTAGCTGGAAATAATATTATATATCTATTAGATACAAATATAGAAATAAATAATCCAGAATATAGAAATATCACAAACTATCTTTATGTAGCAGATAAAGAGAAGAGAATTCAACAAGAAATAGTCTTAGGAATTGGTGGTTATAGGTTATTAAAAACTTTAAAATTAAATGCTAAAATATATCATTTGAATGAAGGGCATTCAGCCTTTTTATTAATTGAAAGATTGATAGATTTAATACAAGAATTTAAATTATCATTTGAAGAAGCTTTTATTCTTGCAAAAACAAGCTCAATCTTTACTACTCATACTCCAGTCGAAGCGGGAAATGAAAATTTTCCAATAAATATGGTGAGAAAATATTTTGATAATTATTTATCAAATAAGAATATCAACATAGAAAGTATTTATAATCTAGGTTTTATTGCTGAAGATAAAAACACTTTTTGGTTACCAGCTTTAGCTTTAAGACTTAGTTCTCTAGCAAATGGTGTTTCTAAAATTCACGGATATGTATCTAGGAAAATGTGGCAAAAAAGTTATGTGAATTTAATGGAAAAAGAAATTCCAATAAATTATGTTACAAATGGGGTTCATTATTCATGGATATCAAGTGATCTTGCAAAACTTTTCGACCAATATATAGGCAGTGCTTATATAGGTAATGCAAAGAATCAAGAAATATGGGATAATGTTTTACAAATTTCGGATGAGGAAATATGGAATATCCACCAAAAACAAAAACAAAAGACTATAACTTTTGTAAGAAAAAAGTTAGCTAATGAATTTATCAATAAAGGATATTCACCAATAAGAGTAAATTCTGTTTCTAAATATTTAAATCCGAATTACTTAACTATAGGTTTTGCAAGAAGATTTGCGTCCTATAAAAGACCTTCTTTGTTATTTAAAGATAAGGAAAGATTAGCCAAAATACTTAAGAATTCTGATTGTCCTGTCCAAATAATTTGTGCTGGTAAAGCTCATCCAGCTGATTTAATGGGAAAAAATCTTATAAAAGAAATAATCGACTTTACAGTTCAATATGATTGCGAAGAGCATGTTGTTTTTCTCGAAAATTATTCTATGAATATTGCCCAAAATCTTGTTCAAGGAGTTGATATCTGGCTAAATACTCCTATTAAACCCTTAGAAGCTTGCGGAACATCAGGAATGAAAGCTGGAATGAATGGTGTATTAAACTTTAGCGTCAGAGATGGTTGGTGGGATGAATGTTACAATGGAGAGAATGGTTGGGCTATTACGGCTGGAGAAAACTATGCCAATGAATTCTTGAGGGATTTAGCAGATGCTACTCAAATCTATGATATGTTAGAAAACGAGATTATCCCACTTTATTACAAACGAAATGAAAATGGAATACCTGAGAATTGGGTAAGAATGATGAAAAATTCAATACTAACAGTTGCAAAAAATTTTAATGTAGAAAGGATGCTTGATGATTATATAGGAAAATATTATATTCCAGCATATCAAAATTTTACGGAGATAGAAAAAAATGATTTTAAGCTATTAAAAGAAATATCCTCGACCCTTGAAATACTAAAGGCAAATTGGTCAAAGATCTATATCAAAGATTTTTTTACATCTATTGATAAATTAAAAGTCTTAAGATCAAATGATCCATTAACTATCGAAGTTTATGTTTATTTAGATCAGATAGATGAAAAGTTGATTGAAGTAGAATTGTTCAATGATGTAGAGAAAATTAATGATTATAATATTACAAAATTATATTTTGTGGAAAGGTACGAGGATAATGTTGCAAAATATGCAGGGGAATTCACATTTCACTATCCTGGGCTTCAACATTTTTCTTTGAGAATTGCCCCTGCAAATAAATTTATCAGAATGAATTACCCACAATTAATAAAGTGGAAAGAATAACTTATTTTTCTTCTTTTTTATGGTATTTTTCGTGTCTTTTTTCTCTTGAATTATCCTTTGGAATTATTGAATATTGGTCTGTGTAGAATAGCTTTGCAATTCCATCTTTAGAAATCATCTCGTCATTTAGGTACTTTTCTCTATTTACAAGAGGTTTGTCTTCATATTGTGGTTCTTCATATCTTGCAATGAAACCTTCATAGTTTCGAATAATGACATTTTGAGGACTCATTGAAATAAGATAATTAGGCATTATTGGTGTCTTTCCACCACCACCAGGAGCATCTATAACAAATGTTGGAACAGCCATTCCAGTCGTATGTCCTCTAAGCATCTCTATTATTTCAATACCTTTACTAACTTTGGTTCTAAAATGTTCTATCCCTTGAGATAAATCACATTGATAAATATAATATGGTCTTACCCTTATTGTTAAAAGTTTTTGCATCAGTTTTTTCATTATCATAGCATCATCATTTACCCTTCTAAGTAAAACTGTCTGATTTCCAAGTGGTATTCCAGCATTAGCTAACATTTCACAAGCTCTTTTTGATTCTTCTGTAATTTCTTTTGGGTGATTAAAATGAGTATTTATATATAAAGGATGATACTTTTTCAACATGTTAACAAGTTGCTCATCTATTCTCATTGGAAGGACGACAGGAACTCTAGTACCTATTCTAATTATTTCTACATGAGGAATTTCTCTAACTCTTGAAATTATATTTTCAAGTTGCTCTGTTCCCAATGTCAATGGATCACCACCTGAAATTAAAACATCTCTAACTACTTTGGTATTTTTTATGTAATCGATCGCTTTATCTATTAAATCAGCCGAAGCCATTTTATCAGTTTGACCTGCGAATCTTCTTCTTGTACAGTGTCTGCAATACATTGAGCATTGGTCTGTAACTAGAAAAAGCACTCTATCTGGATAACGATGAGTTATTAATGGAACTGGAGAATCAATCTCTTCATGAAGCGGATCAGCCATATCTGCAGAAACTATATGGGTTTCATAAACAGAAGGAACTGCCTGTAAATAAACAGGATCATTTTCGTAATCTTCCATATCTATCAATGAAAGATAATAAGGTGTAATTGCCATTCTTAAAATTTTTAAATAGCCTTGCATCTGCTCGATTTTTTTTGAATCCCAATTAAAAATTTCTCCTAAAACTTTTGGATCAGTTATTCTGTTTTGAATCTGCCAGTGCCAGTCATTCCATTTTGCATCCTCGACATTTTTAAAGTAGGGATGTTTGTTCATAAATATCCTCCGAAATTTATTTTACTAAAATTATTCGTACTTAAATGTAATTGGAAGAATTAAATTAGTTTTAATTCTTTCATTATTTTTTATTATTATTAAAGGGAAAAATCCTGGTAGATTTGGCATCTCATTCGTTAACAAGATAGTATTTTTATCAGGTTCCGCAATAAAAATATATATAACATATATACCTTTTTTTAAATATAGATTTGGAAGATTAATATCTATATTTCCACCTTCTAACTGCTTTACATTATTTTTATCAATCTTGATTTGATGAATAAGGTTTTTTTCATTTATATCTACCCCTTTATATATTTTTATTTCTATTGAACCATCTATTATAGAAGAATTTAAAATAAGATTTGTAAATATATAATCTTTTTCAATATAGAAATTTTGTAATATTGATTGATCTTTTAAATTAATCTCTTTTTTAGTTTCAAATCCAATGTAATAAAGTCTTTTGTTTTCAAAATCATCATAACCAGTATAATAATCTTTAGTTATTTTTTCAAAATTTTTTTGGAGGCTTTCTTCAAAATTATTAAATAGGTTACTTTGAAAAATGAAAAAATAACTATAAAGGTTATCATATATTTTTGTAAATGAAATTTGATCATTTTTATACAATTCTATGTTGTAATCATCTTTTACTGTAATATTGAGGCTTTTACTTTGAAAATAAATATAATGCAATTGATTAATATACTTAGCATGCCCAAACTTTATGAAATTATTCAAAGAAGAAAATAAAGAGAAAAATGGATCGAAGAACACCCATCCATAATCTTTAGTCCAGATTTCTAAATAGGTAACAACGCCTTTACCACTAAAAATATTCATTTTAGTTAGTTTGTTATCAGCTAACTCATATTTTTGAGGGATACTAATCCCACAACAAACCCTTACAGGAATACCTAATACTCTTAAAATTGAAGCATAAAAATCAATTAGTTCTTCCCTATTAGCAATCTTTTCAGATAATATCCTTTGAACATTCCTATTTGAATAAAATGGAGTATATTTAATATTACCATCAATATAATTTTTAATGCTTAAAATTATACTCAATAAATTGCTTTTATTCTTTGCTATTTCTGTTGCAAAATCAATTACATTAGGATCAGAAACATTATCGAGATATATATATAATGATGTTGGAATATCTTTTTCATCATATGGATATGGTATATATGAGATGACTTCATTATTTGCTTTTAAAGTTCCACTAAATTTCAGGTTAACTGAAAAACCATAGATGTTTGAATATGAGAATTTTAAAATTTTATTCTGGAATTGATCATATTCAAAAAACTTTTTATCAGGTTCCGGATTAAAAATTATATTTGAAGAATACAATTGCAGATTTAATTGAGAATTTACAATTGAATAACTTTCTGGAAAATAAAATTCAAAATCTGAAGGCTTAGCATTGATATTTTTGAAATCTCTAGAGACCAGAACATTAAAGTTTGTTTCATAGCCACTTTTTGAATTCAAAATAAAAATAGGTGATTGGAAAATAAAAAAGAAAAATATAAAGCTTATAAAAATGATTTTTTTATGATTTGTCATTTAGGTTTCAAAATTAAATAAAATCCTAAATCATTTTTGTCAAATAATTTATTTTAATTATATTTAATTATGTTTTATTTCTAGTAGCAATGAATGAATATGGAGAATATATGAAAAAAGCTGTTATAGTTGGTGGTGGTACAGGCGGACATATTATTCCAGCAATAGTAGTTGCATTAGAGTTAGAAAAAAAAGGGTATATGCTAAAATGGATTGGTTCAATTAAAAGTAAAAATCTTGAAGAAAAGATTATACATAACTATTTTTCTAAAATAGAAATTTATCATATACCATCTGGAAAATTAAGAAGAAAAAAAAATATCTTTTTGACTATTTTTAATATAAAAAATATTCTTGATATCTTCCAAATTTTATTTGGAACCATTTATTCAATATTTATTCTTATAAAACAAAAGCCAAACTTTGTTTTTTCAAAAGGAGGATTTGTATCTGTCCCAGTAGCTTTTGCCTGCAAGATACTGAAAATTAGATTTTACACTCATGAAAGTGATTATACAGTAGGACTCGCGAACAAAATTAACCTTTATTTTTCAAAAAAATTTTTTTATTCTTTTAAGGATACTATTAAAATGCTGCCTCAAAACAAATCTGTATTCTCCTCAAACCCAGTAAGGTCTGATTTTTTCGAAAATAATATAGATATAATAAATTGTATTGTTGATGATAATATTAAAAACTTTTTAGAAAGGAGAAAAGAAAAGCTTCCATTAATTTTAGTATTAGGTGGTTCTTTGGGTTCATTAAAAATAAATGAAATAATATTGAAGATATTACCTCAATTATGTAATGAATATTATATAATTCACCAAACTGGTGATAATAAAAAATTGGAGTTTTCAAATCCAAGATATTTTCAGATTAGTTTTATTTCTAAAGATGTTTCTAATTGTATGAAACTTTCAAGTATAATAATTTCAAGATCAGGGGCAAATTTGGTTTTTGAAATAGTTGCAACAGGAAAACCTGCAATTTTCATACCATTAAAATCTGCTTCGAGAGGAGAGCAGGTAAGCAACGCAAATTATTTTGCTCTTAAATCACCTTTATATTCTGTACTTGATGAAGATGAAATCGATTCTAACAAATTATTAAATGAAATTAAAAGACTCACAGCAAAATCAGATTTTAATAGATACGATAAATCAGAAAAAGTAGAATTTGATGAAATAAAAATCAGAGCAGAAAAAATTATTGTAGATACTATTGAAGAAGATCTGTCAATCAAATAGTTAAAATTTCTGGATCATTTTCTGTTATAACTATTGTGTTTTCATAATGGGAGGTTGTTAATCCATTTGTGGCTGCTACAGTCCATCCGTCTGATCTCGTCGTTACTCTTGCAGATTTTTGTAAAACCATTGGTTCAATTGCAAGCGTCATCCCTTTCTTTAATACAGGGCCATTTCCAGGTTTACCATAATTTGGTATTGAAGGTTCCTCGTGTAAATTTCTACCAATTCCATGACCAACATATTCTCTTACGACAAAAAATCCAGCTGACACTACTGTTCTTTCTATGGCTGCTGAAATATCTGAGAGTCTATTCCCTGGTTTAGCATAACTTATACCTTCAAAAAAAGATTTTTCAGTTACATCTATAAGTTTTGTAATTGTTTTATCTACTTTACCTACTGTAAATGTCCTTGCTGCGTCTGTATGATAACCTTTATAATATATACCAGCATCAATAGATACTGTATCTCCTTCTTTGATAATGATATTTTCCTTTGGAATTCCATGAATTAAAACCTCATTCAAGGAAATACATAAAGAAGCTGGGAAACCATTATAATTTAAAAAAGATGGTTTTGCGCCACTTGAAAGAATAAACTCATATGCAAATCTATCTAATTCTAAAGTGCTTAATCCTGGTTTTGCTAAATCAATAAGATGATTAAGTAATTTACTAAGAATTTTACCGCCTTCACGCATCAACTCAATTTCATATTCTGTTTTAATAATTATCATTGTTCAACTCACTACTAGAAGATTTACTTGTATAATTTTTTATAAAAATAAGTTGGTAGAATCTCTACCAACTTTTTTAATTATCGTCTATGATTAATATATTTATGAAGAAATATTTGATATGATTAGACTTAAATATTAATGAGGATTAGATGCGCCTTGTGCTTTTTGTTGCTCTGGTTGTGGTTTGCCCATATTTGGAGGAATTTTTGGACCTTTATTATAGGTATCAAGAATGATAGATTCAAGGTTTGCTTTTTGACCCGAATGAATTTTAACTTCACCTTTAATCATAACTCCAGTTTCAATATAGACTTTTGGTGCAGTAACATTCCCAAGGACTTTACCTGTAGAAAGAAGTTTCACTTCCTCCTCAGCATCAATATTACCTATTACAGTTCCAGCTACTGTAACTCTCTTTGCATAGATATCTGTTTTAACCTTTCCAGTTTCACCAACTATAAGTTCTTCTTCAGTTTTCACTTCCCCTTCAAATTTTCCATCGATTCTAAGACTACCAGCGATATAAAATTTTCCTTCAAAAACCGAGTTTTCACCAATTAAAGAATTCAAAGAGTCTACTTTTGTTGCCATAGGATTCCTCTCTCTTAATACATTAGATTTTTCCATTTCCTACCCCTATCTTATTAAAGATTATTTACTAAATTTCTCTAAAATCTGAGTATTTACTATACTATAAGTTTGATTATTATCCCAGACCATTGCTTGTTTATAAAAAAATTTAGCACTCGAAAAATTCCCAAGATAGGCATTACAATTCCCAAGATAAATAGCAAAAATAGCCTTTTCTTTTAAACTTTTCGAACTTTCCAAAAGATTAGAAAAATAAATAGTTGCCTTCGAATACTCCTTTTTTTCGTAATAAGCTTTTGCCATATAAAAAAGAAGATTCTTATCATGAATACCTTTTTCAGATATTCTATTCGATAACTCTATAATTTCATCATAATTTTTAGATATATAATCATATTTTAATAGAAGTTGTAAATTCTTGAATTTATTTTTTCCTTCTTCTGAAATAAGACTAAATAATTTTTTAAAATCATCAAGTTTTTTCGTTTTTAAATAGTAACTGCATATAAATGAATAAATTTCATCCTTATCATAACCTTCTAAATTCATTTTTTCTATTATTTTTAAATTTTTAATTGCATTTCTTTCATCCCCCTTATAAATATAGAGTTTCGCAAGAAAAAGATAATAATAAGGAGGATAATTAGTAATTAATGAATAGTTTAAAAGATAATTTATTCCTTCATCATATTTTTTTTGATTTATAAAGCTTTCAACTAAAAAATTTAATATCAAATACTTTTCGTTTCTTGTTTTCAATAAATTGAAACAAATTTCATTGAATTGGTCTAATCTTTTTTCATTTAACATCGCTTTATAGTAAATTTGAAAATAAAACTCAAAATATTTTTCAGAAATAGAATTTAATAAGTTAAAATCCAACATATCAACAATTTTAGTGTAATTTTCGGTTTTATCATATAAATCTAGTGCACAAGCTAAATATTTTTCATATTCACCTTGCAATATCCTTTCTTTATAATCTTCAAAAACCTCAACCGCTTTTTTATTCATATTTTCAAAATATAGTACTGTAAAGATAAGTTGATATAAAGAAAAGGAATAATTATCATTTTCCTTAGTTTTTTCTATTACCTTTAAATAATTGTCTTGCCTATCATTATCACTACTTTTAAAACTTACTAATAAAAGATTATAGAAATATGTTTCATCTAAAAAAGGATATTCATGAATATTTACCAATGAATTTTTGGCAATATCCCAACTCTCATTTTCAATTGAAATTTGCAGTCTTAACAGATCTACTTTGAAAGATAGAGTTTGGAAGTTTTGAACTATCTTACCTATGCTATTTATATAAAGTTGAGCCGATGCG